>Ga0207037_10058_pt1 | contig 38838 bp, 32 predicted proteins | sample Alteio_BWMinCont_75_FD_153268 | JGI IMG/M metagenome (GOLD analysis project Ga0207037, IMG submission 153268) | Enriched cells from forest soil in Barre Woods Harvard Forest LTER site, Petersham, Massachusetts, United States -... | ecosystem: Environmental > Terrestrial > Soil > Temperate forest >... | reverse complement strand
CTTCTTTGTACTTGCTCTGCATAAGTTCTTGAAGGCGAGTTTTATAATCTTTTACAAAGGGACTACTCGTTTCTAAGGCTATAATCCTCTTTGAAAAAAGCGTTTCAACGATTTGCCTCGCGGCCAAATAGCCGCCATCAATGTAAACAGCACCCAGTACGGATTCAAAAGCCGAAGCAAGAATAGAATTCTTTTGGCTGCCGTTGGAATTCACTTCGCCCTTACCTAGAATTAAATACTCAGAAAGTTCTATTTCTCGGGCCACGTCGGCCAGAATATTTTCATTAACAAGAGAGGCTCGCCTTTTAGAAAGTTCTCCCTCGGAGGCCGCCCAATCGCGATGCATAAGAAGGCTACTGATACTCAAATCTAAAACGGCATCACCGAGAAATTCTAAACGTTCATTATGAGCAAATAATTCCTTTAAAGAGGTGCTTTCGTGGGCGTAAGACTTGTGCGTTAAAGATTCTTGAAGAATATTTAGCAGCTTAAAGTGATAGCCAATTTTTTCTTGAAAGGTAATCCAGGGTCTCAAAATCTACACCCTAATTTAAATGTAAAACAAAATACGTGTTGGATGAAGTTCTACCACACCAGGAGGATTTTTGCGACACCTCAGGTCAAAATTGGAGCAAGTGTAATTTATTCCCATTCCCAAGTCATTCTACAGACTTAGTACCCAACTTTTGCAACAGCCGGATGAGTCTCTTTAAGAAAAATGGTCAGCACTACCGAGATCACCAGCAGAGCTAGCAGCAAGTATATCGATGGAGCAAAGCCCGTGGTGTCGCTTTTACTGGCCTGCATAAGAAGAATAACAAGCACTCCGCCTAAATTTCCTAAAAGCATAAGAATTCCAGTGGCTGTGGCCCCGTGAGTATCTCCGACTTGCTCCGAGCACATTTGAAGAATCAGTGAGAATGCAGGTAGGAAGAAAAACCCTTGGATTACGCTCAAAATTAAAAGGGTTTTAAAATTTCCGTTAAAACATAACGGCATGAGTGTCACTGCGGCAACAAGTAGGCCAAGCATTACAAAGGGTTTTCTTCTTTTATAAAAATCAGAAAAAGTTGGAATGATTACAGCTCCAACAATTCCCCCGATGATGAGCACTCCGCCAATTGTTCCGGCTTGAACAGGACCGATTCCGTGGGGCGCAAGGATAGGCTCTAACCAAGTTGTTAAATCGTTAAAAAAACCTAGTCCTAGAAATGCAAGTGCAAAAATATTTATGAGATTCTTGTCTTTGAGAAAAAATCTGAAGTCCGTAAAAATTGAGGAAGTCGCATCTGTAGTGAGGAGTGAGACCTTTTGTGGAGGCTTCAAAAAAACAGTGCATGCGATAAAACCTAGCGTTGAAAGAAACGCAAAAATACCCATGGTTTTTTTAAAGCCTGTTTTTTCGTAAATGTAAGGGGTGAGCATAAGGCCTACGGCCATTCCAATGAACATTCCCATGGTCCCAAGTCCTGTGGCCAAGGCTTCTTGACTCTTATCAAACCATTCCAAAACTAATTTCGAAATGCTGTTGATTATGAAAGGTTGAGATAAGGCAATAATAACTTGAGCTATTAAAAGACGAGTAAAGGAACCTTCAGAAACTCTTAGGGTGGCACCGATAGTCATCACTAAAGTTCCAAAGATTAAGCCAGTCCGATAACCTCTTTTATCAATGAATTTTCCGGCGGGAACTGAAACTAAAACATAGATTAGGGGATGCATGACTCCTAAATTATTCTTGTGGAAATAAATTCAGTTTTAGTTGAAGATTTTTTTGATCATGGAAGATACATCGGAGAATAAACAAAAGGAATTTAAGGAGGAACTACGTCGTAAAGACGAGGAGATTGAACGTCTTCGTAAGGAAAACGAGCAACTCAAAAAAGATAAAGCCAACTTAGAAGAAGAAATAAAACAGCTCAAAAAGCCCAAGTGGGCCAAGCCAAATAAAGATAATAAAAAAGAGAAAAAGAAGATTGGTGCCAAACCAGGCCACAAGCCCAACCCCCGAAGACCTATAGATCAAGTGCCGAATCAAGAAGTTGTGTGGGTACCAGAAATTTGCTTAGAGGGCCATGGAGTTTTACCGTTCCCTTTGAAGTGGCATGAGCACACGCAAATTGATATCCCCGTTGTTCAAAATATTATTGTGACAAAACATAAAGTAGGCTGGAGCTGGTGTAAGGGTTGCAAGGAATATCACGGGGCCGTTCACGATAAACTTTCCTATACAAAGTATGGGGCTAACCTTCATGCCTATGTTGTACCTCGTCGAGGTACAGTATTATTGCTACTTCCAAGAAAAAGAATCGAAATTTTTTAAATTATGCTTCAGATCGGCTTAAAGGCTGGAATTTAGGTGAGTAGTTACATTCAAATTGTTATTGGAATAAATTAAAAGGGAGCCTTCTTCGAAAGCATCACGCTTGAAATCATAGGAGCTTTGCCTACTTTCGAAAGGGCCCAGCTAGTCACCACAGGGCCTAAGCAATCCAACCGCCGCCGCAGAGTTGGTCGGCTTGGTAAAAAACTGCGGCTTGGCCGGGTGTAATGGCCCTTTGAGGATCTAAAAATTCTACTCTAACGTCGCCATCGGTAGAGCGAAGTGTGGCGCGAGCACCAACATGCCCATGGCGAATCTTAACCAGATATTCTTTATTGAACTCGGGTTCTGCCATCCAATTCAATTTTCTCACCTTCATCTCGCGAGAATAGAGTAACCTTTCTGGTCCGACAAAAACCGTGTTTGTCTTGGGATCCAATTTAATAACATAAAGAGCTTCGTGGGGCGGATGGTTCAATTCAAGGCCTTTACGTTGCCCCACCGTAAAATGATGAATGCCCTGATGAATTCCAACCATTTTCCCTTGAGAAACAAGATCCTTACCGCTTACCCGAAGATCAGCATCCCCGGGCAGCAAAACTAAATTCCCACCGGTAAGAAGATCAGGACCCACACGAGATTCAATAAATTTTGCGTAACCGGATTTTGAAACAAAGCAAATTTCTTGACTGTCTTTTTTTCGAGCATTTTGTAATTGAAACCGCTCGGCGTGCCCTCGAACTTCGTCTTTGGTCATATTGCCCACGGGGAAAAGCAGATTCTTTAAAAGTTTTTGCGGCAAAGTGAATAGAAAATAGCTTTGATCTTTATAAGGATCACGACCTTTGAGCAAAACTTGATCGCCTTCAACCGTGGTCATGGTTTGAACGTAATGCCCAGTGGCTAAATAATCGCACCCCAGTTCTTTCATTTTTGTAAATAAATGATCAAATTTTAAAAACGTATTGCAGTTTACACAAGGGTTTGGAGTACGCCCTTCTAAATATTCATGAACAAAATTGTCAATAACGTAAGCTTGAAACTTACTTTCACAATTCATAACGTAAAAAGGAATATCAAGCCTGTCGGCCACACTTCGAGCGTCTTGAACATCGATCGAAGAACAACAGGTTCCATTCCCAGGAGTTATATCACATTCAGAATAGTCCCAAACTTGCATGGTGATACCAATGACATCATATCCTTGTTCACAAAGAAGGGCCGCAACGACAGAGCTATCAACCCCACCACTCATGGCCACTAAAACTTTCTTTTTTTCCAACTTGCTCACGCTAATTCTCTTTCGATATTCTCTTCTATTACAATCTTTCTAATCTGACTTACGGCCACACACAACGTTTCCAAGAATTTATCTACCTCAGCTTGAGTGGTCAACCAGCCCAAACTGACTCTCAAACTTTGGGAGGCTTCTTTAGGCGTTAGGCCCATGGCCGTTAAAACAGGGCTTGGTTCTTGACTGCCGGAACTGCAAGCGGCACCACTACTTATGGCAATCCCCTTGGTGTCTAAATTTATAAGAAGAGTTTCGCCGTCCACATTTTCAAAGGTCACATTTAATGTATTGGAAACACGTTTTCCTTTTGCACCATTCACATGGCTTTCAGGGATCTCAGTAAGAATACGATCTTGAAGATCATCGCGCATTTTTTCTAATCTGATATTTTGTTCTACAATTCGTGGCCCTAAGATTCGAGCTGCATCTCCAAAAGAAGCAATGGCTAAGGCATTTTCTGTTCCCGCCCTGCGGGCTCTCTCTTGCCCCCCACCATGAATCAAAGGCTCAACATGAGTTCCTTTCTTAACAAAGAGAAACCCCGCTCCCTTTAGGGCGTAAAATTTATGGCCCGCGAAAGTAGCAAAATCCACGTCCATAGCTTTAAGATCCACTTGTATTTTGCCCAGAGCTTGAACCATATCAGAATGGACCAACGCACCAACTTGATGGGCCACACGAGCTATCTTTTTTAACGGAAAAATATTCCCCGTTTCATTGTTTACAAGTTGGCAAGTTACAAGGGCAGTTTTTTCCGAAAGCATTTTTTCCAAACTCTCAAGATCAACCTCTCCATCCCGCGAAATTTTAAGCCAATGGACTTTAAAGCCCCTGGTCTCCAGGGCCTCGCAAGTTTTTATAATTGAAGGGTGTTCAACTTCGGAACAGATGATTTCGTTTCGAGTCCCCGAAGAATCAATAGCTCCCTTAAGAGCAAGATTATTTCCCTCACTCCCTCCGGAAGTAAAAACAATTTCCAAAGGATCGCAGTGAAGAAGTGAAGCTATCGACTCGCGGCTTTGAGTAATTATTTTTTTTGCTTCTCTCCCAGCCCAGTGAATGCTGCTGGGATTTCCCAACTTACTTAAATTGGAAATCACGAGAGGCAAAATCTCGGGGTGAATGGGAGTAGTGGCATTGTAATCGAGATAAATTCGAGGCGTCATATGGAGGTATCCTATATCACACTTTGTGGTGCGAGAGAAATTGTAGGTTTTACTATATTAAGGACTTCAGAGGGCTATGGCTAACCAACTTTGGGCAGTGGAATCGGAGGAGGTGGAGGTCCATTTTGACGCCTGTCTAACCCGGGCACTTGATAGGCATAGAGCCAATTCGCCATGCCTTGACGCCAACAAAAGGTGCTACGATTCACCTGACCTGATTCCAAAAATCCAGATAATTGAACAAAGGAATAAGGACCATAGATTTGACCATCTTCACGTTGAACATACCAATCTTCAGAACGTGCGTTAGCTTGAATTTGCTCTGGAGGAAGAGGCATTCCCGAAGGAGGCATTTGGGTCCGCACTTCACGTCGCGAAACTCCCGGAACTTGAAGAAGGGGAACCATCATCGTGTCGCCATAACGGAAGGAATAAGATTGAGTGGCAACAAAACCTGGTTGCTCAGAAATGGCGCGAAGATCGTTTACGGTAAATGGCCCCTCAGTTACCCCTGACTGCGGATTTCTCATCAGATACCATTGAGGTTCTTCAAGAGGAGTAATGTACCCTCCACTTTGCGGCGGAGTTGATGGAGGCGGAGGAGACGCACCTGCCCCTGGTTGAACCACAAAATTTGCCATCGCTGAGGGAGTCTGAAATCCGGTAGAATTTGTACTGCCGGAAAGATCAAATCGATACCCGGTTTGACTATTGCCCGCTGAAGGTGTTGCTTGAGTATAACTTATTTGGCTAATCGAAGGCGACGAATGGGGTTGAGTTGAAATTGTTGGAGGACTTTGAACTATTGTTTGGGTCCCTTGAGTATCGGTCACTTGAGTTTGGGGTTGATTATTTTGTATTTGATATGAGCCTGTCAAAATTGTTTCTTGCTCAGATTTAGAAAGGTCCGATTCTATGCCTCCTTGGGTTTTGCGACCCACGATTTGATGTACTTTGATATTATTAAAATTTTCAAGGGTCACCGCGGGGCCAAAACTAAATCCCTTATTCTTGATAAGATCATAGGTTTCATCGCTTATAAGAATATCGGCCTGCAGCGCTCGGGCCGCTGCAGTAATTTTTGTTGCATACAAGGGACCGTCTCCCACAAACGAATATTCAGTTCTTCCCTCAACGCCAATTTGGCCGGCAACGACGTCACCGGTATGAATTCCAATGCCTATTTTGAACGGTTGAAGCCCTACTCCCGTTCGTCTGTTATTGATCTTTCTTATGACCTTGCGAATTTCTAATGCCGCAGACAGGGCACTTGAGCCCCCATCATTCACTTGAGCAAGGGCACCCCAAACGGCCTTCATAAAAGTTCCGTTAGATTTATCTATAAAACCCAAATAATTCACTATACAACGAGAAACTTCGTTCCAAAAAGCGTTAACGTGTTTGATTGTCTCATCCGCTCCTAAGGAACCGTCCAGCCCCGAATGCAGCTCGCACACCAGCAAAGTCATCGACTTTTTCTCTATTGGAAGTTTTATTTCTCCTGTCAATATCTTGTCAATCTCCTCGGGTTTTGAAAACTTAACGAGAGTCCCTTTGAGTCGCTCCCGATCTTGAAGTCGAGTGGTCAATTTTTTAAAAGCCAAGCTTAAAGTGCCAAATTCATCATTACTATGGACATCGGGATTAACATCGAAATGCCCCGAGGTCATTTTCTCCAGTGTCTTGTAGAGACTCATTAATGGTGAAGTAAACTGGCCTGAAAATAAATAGGCAAAAATGAACGTAAGGCCTAGTGCCATAACACCCACTAAAAGAGCGCGGTATTGAAAATGTATCGCAGGTTCATAAACCAAAGACTCATCGGAATCGACAATAACACTGAGATCAAATCCAAGACTTTTTGTGGCCCGAAGTGAATTAGAGTCACTTGGTTTTTGTCCATTGGATAGAAGAATACTCCCCTCTCCATCGACGATATATATTCCAAGGCCCTCTCGATGAATGAAAAATCGAATAAGATTATTGGTTTTAATCTCACTTCGATAAAGTTTTTTATCTTTAAAGTAAGCCAAGGTCATAATGGGTTTCTTAAGAAGGGGCGAAGTGTTCACAACCGTGACAGTATCCACGTGTTTAATAGCGGATTTTAGGATTGGGGCAAAGACCTTTGTATCCAAGTCACTCTGAGAAATTTCTAACTCACCTAGGCCGTCCTGGTTTGCGGTAAAGAAAAGTTCCCCGTACTGATCTTTTGGCGAAGAACTATAAACTCCAAAACTGACTAGGGTATCTTGTGAATTTATATAATTTGTGATTTTTCCTTGAGTTTCACTGGATTTCCCATCGTTAAACACCTGGGCTAAATAATTCATTTTATCTGAAGATGCTCTCAATTCAACGGCTATCTCGCGACTCAAAATTTCGACGAGATCTCTATTTGCATCTTGGGTTTTTGAACGGGCCTCTGACTTTTGAAGGTCCATGGCCACGAAAAAGATGCCCCCCAAGGCCAGGGTTGCGCAGAACATTGAAACGAAAATCACCTTTAGAGATATAGGTACACTTGCCTTCATGACATCTAATGGATCGGTGCTCCAATGAAAAATCTTTAAACAAAAAATGCATAAAGACCAGTTAAGACTAATTGACTAAGTGTCGATAGGTGACCGGACAAAGGAGCAACATCATTGAGAAGCTTTCTGATTTTTCTGGCTTTGGTTATTGTGGGAGGCGCGGGATATCTCCTGTACCTCGACTACAATAAATCTACGACCTCCGTCCAGAATCCGAGGCCTGACGTCATTGCTATCGTAGATACGAAGGAAAACGATGTTAAAAGACAATCCAGTGAGAATCCCACTTGGGAAGATCTTGAAGTTCTCTCCCCCCTCTTTTCGGGAGATACGTTGAGAACTCAAAAATCAGCGGCACATATTAAGACTAACGACGGGCTCATAGTGCAGATTCGAGAAAATACTTTGCTGGGTCTGACAAAAATTACCGTTGGCCCCGATTTTGATCTTAAGACCGGTGATATTTTTTCTCAAGCTGTCACTCCAAATGTTATTTTCAGTACAAGGCAAGCCACCGTAATAGGTGAAATGGCCGACATCCACCTCACAACCGATGCAAACGGCAATTCGCGAGTCGAAGTTTCAAAGGGGAGAGCGACAATAGTAGATAAAAATCAGAAAAATTTAGCTCTGGTACAAGGGGGCTCAGCGGATCTTGCTGACGGCGTTCTAATCACGTCTGGAAAAGGGGCTTCGACTCCCACGCCATTAGCAACCCCGCCTCGAAAAGGCTCTATAAAGCCCCTTACCAATCCAAGAACAAATCCTACCAGTGCAAATCCCACTGCAAATCCTAGTGCAAACCCCGTCGATCTCATTAAACCCGATATGGGAGCTGCTTTCAATTTTGAACCAGAAAATAATTCTATCGATTTTAGTTGGTCTACAAACCTAGCCCCTAAATTTTATATCTTAGAAGTTTCCGCCTCATCTGATTTTAAGAAAATTGTCCAAAGCCACAATGTAAATTTGTCAAAAGATACAATCAAAGACTTAAAACCTCAAAACTATTTCTGGAGAGTCAGAGCGTTTGGAAGTAAAAATGAAAAGATAGCTGTTTCGAAAACAAACACGTTTACCCTCAAAGTCAAAATGCTCCCTCTTCCGGAACTTGTAACACCCGCTGCCGAGATCACTTGGAGTATTCCAGCTCCCATTGAATTTAGTTGGAAGAAAATGGAAAGCGCATCAAAATATCGCCTTGTCATTTACAAAGATCTAAGTCAGCACAGCGAAGTTAAATCCCTCATTACGGAGGCCAATACCTTTACCTGGAATTGGCAAACTCCAAGATCTTATTATTGGTCTGTAAAGGGACTTAACTCCAAGGGCAATGTCATTTCTCAAAGTGAAGTGCGACATCTCACCATCACGGGCGCCGGAAAAGAAAAGAGCCCTACGTACATAATTATCAGTCCCAAAGATGAGACAGAGGTTACCCGAGATCTCACTTTAGAAAAACCCGAGGTCATTAATTTTCAATGGCGGGTGACAAAACCTCTACCCGGCCCTCTTTCACTCATCATCAGTACGGATCCGGAATTTAGTAATCCCATGACCCTTAAAAATGTCACAAAATCAATTGTGCCCGTAACTCTTAAAAAAGAAGGCATTTACTACTGGAATTTATCCAGTCAGTCCGAGGACGGGCGCGATCTTGAACTCAGTCCCGTTTTAACTTTCAATTTGAAACCTATTGGGACATTAATCGCACCAAAGAGAGTCGCCCCTGCAAATGAAACGAAGATTGAATCAGAAGACCCCAAGGTCGTGACGTTCTCCTGGAAGCCATCTAAAAATGCCGTTGAGTATCACTTTGTTTTGAAAAAATCTGATCCAAAAACAAGTGAATATTTCATAATGCTCGAAAAAACGATCAAAGAAACCACTCTGACCACAGATCCCCTAGAAAACGGAAATTACTCTTGGAATGTATACGCACGCGATGCCAAAGAAAAAGAAGTGGGTTCGGAAAAAGATTTTCTCTTTGGAATCAAGGCTCCATTTCAGATGGACTCACCCAAACTAAAGGAACCGGTAATTAAATGAAAAAACATTTAGTTTTTCTTTTAGTATTATTTTTCTCTTTAAGTAGTTTTGGCCGTGAAGTTTCATTCAGTTGGGAGCCCATGGAGGGCGCAGTTGGATACGAGATTCAGGTTTCTAAAACAGAAGATTTTACAAAACCCTTTCTCAATCAAAAGCTTCAGACTCCAAGCTTTTCGTCGGGTATGGAACCAGGAAGATATTTTTATAGAGTTCGTGTTATAGATCAAAAACAACACCCCGGAAAATGGTCCAACTCGGCTCCGGTCACGGTGGCCAGCCAAGCTCCAGAACTCACCCAACCCGCTTCCGGCTACGAGACCTCATACTATGAGCACCAGCCCGACATTGATTTTGGATGGAAATCCGTTGACCTCACCTCCGTTTATGAAATTGTAATTATTGATGGAGCTGGCACAGAAGTTCTCAGAACAACTACCGACAAACCCTCGTACAAAGGAAATTTACCTTCTGGAGAGTATCAGTGGCAGGTTCGAAGTATGGGAAAATCGCCAATCCCAGGCCGAGAGGGATCAGTTGAAGAAGTCCCTTCAGATTATTCTAAATATTGGAAGTTTAAAATTGTAAAAAATAATTTGGATAAACCAGTTCTTAAGACTCCTTTGGACGGTGCGAAGCTAACCAACCACAGTCCCATCGATTTTAGCTGGAATCAAGACTCCCATGCTCATTTTGCTGATCTTAATATTGAAGAACTCGATGTCCAAAAACCGGCTAATTTAAAATTCGATAAAATTAAAGATAAAGAAATTAAAAAAACCATCGAAAAACCTGGTCACTATCGCTGGTCGATCACTGCAAAAGAGGAAGAAGCCACTCCAGGTGTCACTTCAGAGACAAGAGAGTTTCATGTTCTCGAAGACCCTCTTTTTGCAGGAAATTATGAATTGGAATTAAACATGAGTTATGGAAGGGATGTTTATAATACGAATTCTTCTCTCCAGGTTCAAACCCCACAACAAATCAATCAGACCTCTCTGGCATATGGAATGCACTATGGGCTTTCTCTCGGGTATTACGTTTTCAGAGGATTCGGATTTTTCGTTGCAGCAAGGGAGGCCCCTATGGCCACTGAAACTCTAAACACAACACAAAAAGAATTGGACGCACAGATGCGATTTCGCTTCGGGGCCAATGGATTTTTTCAAGAATTCTGGTTTGGTTATCGCCAAATGGATATTATTGAAGCCGAAAATACTCCAACAAGTCAGGCCTTTGATTTAGCCACAACAGGGCCTCTTTTCGGAACAAGAATCGGTATTGATTTTCCTTATAAACTTAAACTTGTGGGAACAGGGTATTACTATAAACCCCTTAACTTTAGTTCTCCCCAACTCACCACCCTTGGCCCCACCAACGCCGATGTTTTCGGAGGTTCGGTGGGAGTAAAATGGAATTTCTATGGACAATGGTGGCTGGGCTATCGCTACGCCCTTGAATACATAAACGGGCAAATGGGCCTTCCTCTCACTCCTCCCTATGTCAATTCATCTTGGGGAATGACTCGCGCAGAACCATTTTATCTGTCGATTAGTTTTGAGAGATAAGCCGGCAGACACCCCGAAAACCGTGTTGTCTAAACCAAATGCTGCATTTTATGATGACCGCTACAAAGGGTTTTTAAATTATCTAACGTATTTTGTCCTCCCTGGCTAACAGGAATTACATGATGAATTTCTAGCCAGCGTTGTTGGTCGCAGTTTTCGTGGGAGCATTTGCCCTGGTCTCGTAAATTAATTTGGTGGCGAAGTTGCATGGGGATTAATATTCGTCTCTTTTTTTCAGTGCCGCTTTTGTTTTTCTCTGAATTCTTAATCTCTGAATGACTGGTCCCAAAGTTATCCACATGTCCCGGGACAGGTGCGCTTGCGTTAATATTTCGTCGAGCCTTCTCAACGGGATCTTTCTTTTCGAGATAAAGATCGATCATGGTTTTCAAAGTTTCTTCGAGATTTACGACCTTTGATTGCCTTTGCGCTTCCAAATCTTGAACTCGTTTAAGCTTTTTATAAACCTCTTCAGCCAAACCAAGATTCAAATTAACTCGATCCTCTCTGACGTATTTGATTTTTTCTGGCGCTAGAGCTTGGGGCAAAACTCTGGCTACTTCCTTCTCGAGGGCACGAGAAGTAAGGTTTATAGCTTTTGAGATCCAGTCGGATTGACTTTCCGGAGTGATCACAGAAGTTATTTTTCTGGCTGTCGAAACGGTAAGTTCCCCGGTTTCAATTGCCGCTTTTAATTCTGGAATCTGAGTAGCTCTTCTGCTCACAGCGATAAAATTCAAAGTCACAGGTTCACTCATTTTGTGGAACTTTCTGGAATACTCAAAGAGACTTTTACAATTGAATTTTAAGTAGGTCTTAGTTTTGTCTAGTTCCTGAAGCACTCCTAGTACTTCAGCTTCTGACATTTTATATCGACCAACAACCTCAAGGCCTCGTTCATGCAACTCCATAAAATTTTCCATTTTCATTCCCCTTTCAGAACAAAGTTCTACCACAGCTTTCCTGTGGCCTCTGCCTGACTCAAGGGCGTGAGAAAAAATTATTTTTAAGAAAACAGAAAGGAACGGATAAAATCTTTGTGCCACGAAAAGTATGGCAACTAGAAACTAAATTTTAAAAGCAGTTTGAGATGTTAAAAAAATTGTTGGAAAAAATTAGTCAAATAAATAATTAAAATAATTTATTGAGACTTCAAAGAACGTTCTCAAAAGTAGATAAACGGACATTGCTCTACATCGTTCAAAGCAGGCCGACATAACCGACCGGCATCATTAAATTTCCTAAAGGTCAGCTCTTTCCCTTTTAAGTGGGTATGAAGATTTGTGAGACATCATCCTCAAGCTTTCTTAGTGTCTCAATTGAAGATTTGTGGTTCGGATGATACTTTTGAAATCAGTTTTCATGATTCAAAATCCTATAATAATCCTGATTTCAAAAGTCAAAAAAGATAAGATTTTCGAGAGGATCGATTGCGTCATACATTCCTCAAAGGAAGTCCTGATTCTCTACGCAATCGAATTATTCCACTCAAACTTCATAAATCCCCTTATGCTCTTTTAACCTCTCGAAAATCCTTATAACCCACTAAAATGGCAAAGTTCCCTACAGGTCTATCTGACTTTTCCACATGTCCCGGGACAGGTGCAACTGTGTTAAATTTCACCATCTCAGTCCCCTAGTGGGAATGAAGTTCTGTGAGACTTCATCCTCGAGCTCTTTAGAGTTTCAATTGGAGATCTGGGCTCGGATGATACTTTAAAAATCAGTCCTTAAATATTTACCCTTCAGAAGTGTCCTGATTTCAAAAGTCAAAAAAGATAAGATTTTCGAGAGGATCGATTGCGCCATAAAATGGTAATGTTCCCAAAAACGTCAAGTCAAGCTTGCCTTTAAATCCTGCAACTTTTCCACCGGAATATCTTTCCACTGTCCCGGCTTCATATCAGCCAAAAGAAGATTCATAATACGAATACGTTGAAGTCTGCGCACATTGTAGCCAAGGGCTTCGCACATGCGGCGAATTTGCCGGTTTTTTCCTTCGGTGAGAATAATTGAAAAAGTCTGACGATTTATCGTTCTCACAGCGCAAGGAATTGTAAAATGATCGCCGATATCCACCCCTTGAGACATTTTAAAAATAAATTCTTCGTTAAAGGGCTTATCAACTTCGACAACATATTCTTTTTCGTGTTCAAATTCCGCTCGCAAAATTTTATTTACAATATCGCCGTCATTGGTCAGCAAAATTAAACCGCTTGAATCTTTATCCAAGCGGCCAATGGGAAAAATCCGCAAAGGATGATTAATGGCATCAATGATATTCCCATCGATTTGCCTCTCTGTAGTACAGGTAATGCCGGTTGGTTTGTTGTACATGATATAGACCTTCGGCGGGGAATAGTGAAGCTGCTTAGAATCAACGAAGACTTGGTCATTTTCTGAAACCTGATCGCCGAGAACGGCCAAACGCTCATTGATACGCACTCGTCCTGCCTCAATAAGCTTGTCGGCTTCACGTCTTGAGCAATAGCCTAAATCAGTAAAAAATCGATTTATTCTCATTCGATGCTTTCTACCACATTCCAGACTTTGGTCAGATAAAATAGTGTTTAGTCACACCTCCTATCTGCCGATAATTTCATTGAGGAGATTTAAATACTAAATGTCGGTGCAAGACCAAAAGCCCAAATGGGCTCTACATTTCAAAATTGATGATACCACTTGGGCAAAATTAGCTGCTCATGGGGCTAAAACCAATTTATCAGCCCTCGATATTGCCATCGAGATGGGAATAATTAATCAAGAGAATCTCCTTACTTGGGATCGTGACACTTCAAAAATTCCCGCCCTTAAAATAGATTTTTTCAATGCTCCTCCGCCAATGGAATTATTTCAAAAATTTGATTATCAAAAATGCCGCCAAAAGGCGTGCATGCCTGTGACCGAGTGGAGTGGAAATATATACTGGGCAAAACTTTCAAGTGATCCCACCGGATTTGAAAGCGAAAATTCTCAAGGCCACTGGTTTTTAGCTCCATGGTCTGGACTGAAAAAATGGTTTGAAATTTGGAAGTCAGTCGTAGCGCCGTCTCCAATGGCTGCATTTGTCGAACCCCCTCAAAATGCCGTCCCAGCAGAAATTGTTTTGGGTGAGCCGGAAATTGAGCCTCAAGGTTTTGAATTTGGCGCTGGCGGACCAGAGCCGCAGTCGGAGTCAAAGAGCTTCACGGGCACTGAACTAAGATTAATGCCGAATCTCTCCTCTAATCAGGCCCCACTGGAATTAGAAATTCCCAGTGAAACGTTATCTAACGATGGGTTTTCTATTCCTGAACCAAAGTTCAATGCCCCCACCGGTGTTCCCGCAAGGCCAGACAGTGTTATTCTTGAGATCGTTAATCCTGGAAATACTCCCCAACCGAAAGTTCCTTTTAATAATGAAAAGACTTTTATTGAACCAAGACCTGAAACTGTAATTTTAGAAAACTCTCTCGATGCGCCTATCCACTTCATTCCCCTTCCAGCACCTGAACCTCAAGGCGAAAAACCTCTTCGCCCAGAAACTTCATCGAAAGCCATTGATCCGAAGGCTTTTGCTCCGAGACCGGACTCCAAACCTACTGCTGCTCCCAAAAAAGTTGAACCTCCAACGGGATTGAATAACTTTAATCCGGAAGTTACAGCGGCAATCGATTTTAGCTCCTTAATGGGCGCTCCGATTCCTCCTCTCCCATTTTCAAAACCTTCTCACGCTAAAGATTTGGCCATGAAGCCCACTGTCATTCAAGTTGTAGAAGTTCCTCTCCCACCAACGCCCGAAGAACAGCCGGCTAATATGCCCAAAATGCATGCCCCGCTGACATCACCGTCAATCTCTATGCCATCAATGATTCCTCAACCTGCAGCAATCTTAAATCCCGTTGTGCCAACAAAATCAATTCCCACAATTCCGCTCGACCAACTCGAAAGTCGAATGAGATTGGCTACTACACAAGATAGTTTAGCGGAGACTTTTATGGGTGCCTGGCAGAATTATTTTCAGCAAGTCATGATTCTTCTCTATCAAAATAATCGACTCACTATCTGGTGGCACAATTTTCAGTTCACGGGCCAATTTAATCGCGGAGAAGTCATCCCTCTTGATACACCTTCAGTATTTAAAATAGTAGCAGACACAGGGCACCCTTATCACGGATATGTAAGTCAAGGCCCCGTGAACGACAAATTTTTTCAGGTTACCAACCGAGGCCAATATCCCGATCATTTGACGATTATTCCTGTAGTCTCAGCAGATCATGTAGTAGCTATGCTTTTAGGAACATGTAATCGAGAGGTGGGTAAAGGAATTACTCTTCAAAAACTTGAGGAAGAAGCCCGCCTCTTTTCAACCTCCCTAATGAGAACTTCAAATCCCGTCAAGAAGGCCAGCTGACCTTACTTTTAAGATTCGTCCATTTTCACTTAGAATTTCAAAGGTCACAATGCCCACAGTTAAATCTTTGGGCCAAGTCTCCGGTCTTAAAGATGTACCCCACTCAACAAGAATCACTCTCTTTTGAGTAATAAGATCCCAAAACCCCACGCTTTCCAGATCATCTTCACTTTGAAGACGATAAAAGTCAGCGTGGACGACTTCCTTCTTGCCCACACTGTAATAATTAATGAGGGAATAGCTCGGAGAGCTTACAAGATTCTGCTTTTTTAGGTACCCAGAAATAAACCCTTGAACCCAAACCGTCTTCCCCGCGCCCACTGCCCCCTCTAGTAAAATAAGCTGAGGTAATTTTTTTATCTTCCTGGCAAAGAGAGCCCCGTGACGGGCCGTGCCCTCGGGGGATACGCTTTGATAAATGTCTTCAAATACCTTCGACACGATGTAACTCATCTGGAAGAAAAGAAATTAAATCCGAAGCGACAAAGCTTTTAATATCTTTTCCCGATCTCACCCAAGTGTCAGAAATTCGACCATGAATATACGCCGCCGTGGACGCGGCCTGAAAGGGTCCTAAACCTTGAGCGAGCAGAGCACCAATAAACCCACTTAACACATCCCCAGTGCCCGCTTTAGCTAACGCTGCATTCCCCGAGACGATAAAACCAACTTGGTTTTCCGGGCTAGCTAAAATACTTCGATAACCCTTGAGAAGGACGTAGCATCCAAATTTTTTTGACGCCATTTGGGCATAATTTAAACGGTCAGTTTCTATGTCCTCTGAAGATACACCCAGAAGTCTTGAAAGTTCCCCGGTATGGGGCGTAAGAATCCAAGATGCCGGAGGTTTGAAGTTTTTCATTCTAGAGAGAATTGTCAACCCGTCGGCATCGAGGACTACTTTTTCAAACTTTTTATTTATGAGATCCAAAATAACTCTTTCTACACTTTCGCCCTGACCTGAACCAGGACCAACAACAACAGAGTCAGCTTTTTCATAAATTTCATTCCTCGAAAAATCTGTAAGCAGAACCTCTGGGCCTAAATCTTTTCCCAAATATTTTTCAGAAGACTCTTTATCTACCACCAAAGTGACGTAGCCCGCTCCCATACGGTAAGCTCCTTGACAGCAAAGAGCCGCAGCCCCCCAAGTTCCCCGCGTTCCCGCTACAATATAAAGTCTTCCATGATCAAATTTATTTGATTTTCTCTTTCTCACGGGTAGCCAACGCCTGGCCCACCGTTCGTTTATAGCAAAATGGGTATTTGCAATCTTGGCCACTAATTTTTGCGGCAACCCGATGGGTACAACACGAATTTTACCCGCAAACTCGGCACCGTTCTCCGTATACAGCCCTGGTTTTGCAAGCCCATAACTCAATGTAAGTTGGGAGCGAAAACATATTCCTAATATTTTCCCCGTCAAACCCTCTAACCCGGAGGGAATATCTAAACTGACAGCTGGTTTCGACAGCGAATTAACTCTAGAGATAATATCAAAATAAATTCCCTTTAATTCTCTTGTAAGGCCGACTCCAAAAAGAGCGTCGACGTAGAGATCAAAACCCCTGATCTCTTCTGCAGATTTTAAAGTCGTAATTTTTATATTTAAACCTTCAAGCCTTTTGACCTGAAGCTTATGAAGTTGAGATGTTTCTCCGGCCACAAGAAAAACTTCTGTGGCCAAAAAACCTAAACCTACAAGGTGTCTTGCGGTCACAAGACCGTCCCCGCCATTATTTCCCGGCCCGCAGAGGACGGCGACCCTCCCCCTTTGCAATTCGGGGAGAAAAGAAGTTTGAATTTCTCTTGCTGAAAGAGAACCTGCATTCTCCATCAAAATTTCTGGGGATATATTAAAATCCTTTTCCGTAAGCTTTTCTATTTTTGCAATTTGCTCTGGAGTGGCAAGTCTCATGGACGTGACCCGGAACTGCCCCCGGTGACGATCACTTTCATTTCCTTTACAGCTTGGAACAAACCCACCATTACAGAGCGGCAGACAATAGAATGCCCAATATTGAGCTCTTCGAGATGAGGCATTTTAAGAATGGGCCGAACATTTTCGTAATCAAGACCGTGACCGGCATGAATCTTTAGACCCGCCTCATGGCCAAGCTCAGCGGCTTTAAATAAATGATCTAAGATTTTCTTTCGCTCATCACCTCGGGATAAAGAATATTTTCCAGTGTGAAGCTCAATAGCGTCTACCCCAAGATCCCGACTGCCTTTAATTTGCTCTGGGGCCCCCTCGATGAATAATGATGTTTTTATTTTTGCCCTCCTGAATTGACTGATACACCCTTCAATGAGGACGCGATTGGCAATAACGTCGATTCCCCCTTCAGTGGTGAGTTCTTCTCTTTTTTCGGGAACGATACAAACAATATCTGGCTTAGCTCTTAAAGCTTGGGATACCATTTCTGAAGTGGGGGCCATTTCAAGATTTAAAAGGACGGCTCCCCGCTCTCGAGCCAAATCACCAAGATCTTTTTCCTGAATGTGTCTCCTATCCCCCCTCAAATGAATGGTTATTTGATCAGCACCCCCTCGTACAGCGAGGTCACGGGCTTCTATAATATTGGGATAGTCAACGGTTCCTGCCCGAAGTTGGCGAAGTGTTGCCACATGATCGATATTTACACCTAACCTCAGAGCTTTCATGCCAACTCCCTTTGAAGTAACCCTGCTAATTCCTCCGCGGCTTGATCAATTTCTGCTTTGTCCGGCCCCTCTACTAAAATTCTCACGAGCGGTTCTGTTCCTGAAAATCTTAAGAAAACCCTGCCCCGGTCGGAAAGTTTTTTCTCTACTTTTTTGAGTAGAGTTTCAAGACCGACAATATCTTCTAATTTCTTTCTCTTTGTAATACGTACGTTTTTTAAAACCTGGGGAACAACGGTCATAATATCGCGAAGCTCGGATAATTTCTTTTTGGATTCAATCATGACTCCTAAAATCCTCAAGGCGGCTATGAGCCCGTCGCCGGTTGTGCCGTTATCTAAAAATATAATATGTCCTGATTGTTCGCCGCCAAGTTTAAACCCCCCAGTTTTCATGGCATCCACAACATATTTGTCACCGACTTCAGTAAGAAGAAGTTTTATTCCTGCTTTTTTCAAACATTGTTCAAGGCCCACATTACTCATTTGAGTCGCAACGACTGTATGGTTATCGAGCTCCCCTTTTTTATCCATATCCAGAGCACAAATGGCCAAGACATGGTCTCCATTGATAAGTCTGCCTCTCTCATCACTGAGAATGACCCGATCGGCATCGCCATCGACGCCGATGCCAACATCAGCCTTGTTTTCAACTACGGCCTTAAAAAGGCCCTCAGGATAAAGAGCCCCACAATTGTCATTTATATTTTTTCCATTTGGAGAAACATTAAGTTTAATAACTTCGGCGCCCAATTCTTCAAAGACCCATGGCGCCACTTTGTAGGCAGCGCCGTTGGCACAATCCAAAACTATCCGTAGACCCTGGAGCGTTAAGTTTTTTGGTAAAGTGTTTTTGACATAAACCACATACCTTCCGATAGCGTCGTCAATCCGCATACTTTTTCCCACTCCCTCGGCTGTGGGGAGATGGTGGGAAAGATCTCCATTGAAAACAAGATCCTCAATTTCCTTTTCGTCGGCCATAGGAAGTTTGTACCCATCGCGACCAAAAACCTTAATCCCGTTATCTTGAAATAAATTATGGCTGGCAGAAATAACGATTCCCGCGGCGGCTCGCATATTTTGGGTTAAAAAAGCAATGCCGGGAGTGGGAAGGGGGCCAACCAGAAAAACGTCAACACCCATGGAATTTATTCCACTGGATAGAGCTTGCTCAATCATATAGCCGCTAAGCCGGGTATCTTTGCCAATTAGAATTTTTGGTTTTTTATCGGGGTCATTCGTTTCGTTCTTGATTTTGAAGGCGATCGCTCTTCCCACTTGCATGGCGATATCTGTGGTCATAGGAAATTGATTTGCAATCCCTCTGATCCCGTCGGTCCCAAAAAGTTTCTTAGTCTCCGTCATTTGGACTTTACCTCAAGATTAACTCTAACTTGGTTTGGACTGCCTTTATTCGCTACTGCAAACTCCTCTCCACCCAACGGGACATCTTGACTCGATGACGCTTTAAGGAGGCTCAAATCAATAGGGGTTGTGGTTACTTTCTTTATCTTTTCCGCAATAGATCGAGGAGCTATAAAATCGTAAAATGAAGGTTCGACTATTATTCGACCGAGACGGTATCCCTTTGGAAGAGATCCTTTTAAATTTGCCTCAATAGGAACATGACCTTGAATTACTTTTTCAATTTTTGCAGTAATCGTAGCAGGGCTCACGGCAATGACATGGATTCCCGCTGGAACGTCTATACTGTCAGGGTGAATTCGAATTGTTGTGGACCCCTCGAGGGCCGAAGACAGATCCACTATTAAAGGATCTGATGTTTCAGAAAAACGTTTCAACGGCAATCTTGGCCCGGTTAACCGAAAACTGACTTCTGTCGGGATAGGGCTGGTCACTTCCATATCATGAGGCAAAATAAAATTTGTTTTGATTTGTTTGACGACTGACGCCTCTTTGCTTCCTAAAATAATGACCCAAAGAATAAGTGTGATCAAAAGGGCCACAACTTTGTAACTGGCGTTCTCTGAAACCCCTCTTTGCTTTATTTTCAAGCTTCCCTCTCTTGTCTGTCGTCACGATAACTACTCGAGAGACTAAAAAGGTTGTACAAAGCTTTGCGGAGGGTCGCCATATCAAGATCTGGCGTAATTTGCCCGCCCATAACAAGACTCACTTGCATATTTTCTTCGCTGACAACAATAACAACGGCGTCGGTTTCTTCCGTTAACCCGATGGCCGCTCTATGACGAGTGCCCAAATTTTTATCTATATTTGGATTTTTTGTAAGGGGTAAGAAACACCCTGCAGCGGAAATTCTTCCGCCGCGAATAATCAGTGCGCCGTCGTGGATTGGACTCGTGGGAACAAAAATCGCATTGATAAGTTCAGAGTTAACGGTTCCATCGACACGAGTCCCCACTTCGATATAATCTTCAAGTCCAATTTCACGTTCAATGACTATAAGTGCTCCAATTTTTTTCTGAGCCAAAAGAACACTGGATTTAACCAGCTCTTCAATAACAAGAGTTTCTTCATCCGCAGAAATGCTTGTGAAAAAAGGATTGCGACCAATGTGAGCGAGCCCCCTTCTGATTTCATGCTGAAAGAGAACTACTATGATGATAAAAAGATTAGCGAAGAATTTTTCAAGGAGCCAATTCAAGGTATAAAGTTCTAACCAAATGCTGGAAATGTAGGCGATGGCGAGAATTCCTAAACCAGAGAGCATTTGGACGGCGCGAGTTCGCTTTATAAGCAAGAGAACACGGTAGATCACAAACCAAACGACCATCATGTCCACTAAATCGCGGAACCGAAAGGTCGAGAATAGCAGTGAGATATTGCTCAGCATTGTCTTCATGTAGCACTCTTATAGTCCTACAAACAATGCAGGTAAATCAACTATTTATGTAGGTATTAGGCTCTTACGGGCTTTGGGTTCGGAGCAATATCAATTCCGGTCGAAGGGGCGTCCTTCTCCGAAGGAGCATTTCCCACTGTATTCTGAGCCTTCAGAGATTCGGCACGCTTACGACGTTCTTCATCTACATCCGCCAAAGTTTTTCCAGCAACGATCATATCAACTTCTGCGCCGTCCAAAACTTCCCGAGATACGAGGGCTGCCGCCAAGGCATGAAGTATCGCCACCTTATCCGTAAGAAGGGCCTTAGCCTTGGAGTAATTGCGGAAAATAATTTCCTTAATTTCTTTATCAATGGCCATGGCCGTTTGTTCTGAATAATCTTGGGTCTTGGAAATTTCCCGCCCCAAAAAGATTTGCTCTTCTCGTTTGCCAAACGTCATGGGCCCAAGGCTCGACATTCCCCATTCGCAAACCATGCGGCGAGCAATCTCAGTGGCCCTTTCAATGTCGTTACCCGCACCGGTGGTGAAATTATTAAAAATCAATTCTTCGGCCACTCTACCGCCCATAAGAAAAGCAATATTATTTTCTGCGGCCTCGTTTGTGAGATTGAGCCTCTCTTTTTCAGGCAATGTTTGTGTTAAACCGAGGGCCATCCCGCGGGGAATAATGGTGACTTTGTGAATGGGGTCAGTCCCCGGGGTAAGTTTCCCGACAAGGGCGTGACCCGCTTCATGGTAAGCTGTGATTTTCTTTTCTTCATCACTGATGACCATGCTTTTACGTTCAGCACCCATGATGACTTTATCTTTTGCCAATTCAAAATCGTCTGTATCAAGTTTTTGTTTATCTTTACGAGCCGCAAGAAGGGCTGCTTCATTAACTAAGCTTTCAAGGTCCGCTCCGGAAAATCCAGGAGTCCCTCTTGCGATCTTCGCAAGATCAACTTCTGTAGCCATCGGGGTTTTTCGGGTATGAACTTTTAAAATCATCTCACGCCCTCGAACATCAGGCTTGCTGACAACAACGCGTCTATCAAAGCGACCGGGTCTCAACAATGCCGGATCGAGAACATCAGGGCGATTTGTTGCAGCGATAAGAATAACTCCTTCGCTCCCTTCAAAACCATCCATCTCAACAAGAAGTTGATTTAATGTCTGTTCCCTCTCGTCGTGCCCTCCGCCTAAACCCGCGCCACGATGACGTCCGACGGCATCGATTTCATCAATAAAAATAATACAAGGAGCGCTCTTCTTAGCTTGTTCAAAAAGATCGCGAACGCGGCTCGCACCTACGCCGACGAACATTTCAACAAAGTCTGAGCCCGAAATACTAAAGAAAGGAACGCTGGCTTCGCCTGCGATGGCCCGGGCGAGTAATGTTTTACCCGTTCCCGGGGGGCCCATAAGTAAAACGCCCTTTGGAATTCTTCCGCCAAGGCGAGTGAACTTCTTTGGATCTTTTAAGAATTGAATTATTTCTTCAAGCTCATCTTTGGCTTCTTCAACGCCAGCCACATCTTTAAAGGTCACTTTATTTTTATTTTCCGTAAGTAGCCGAGCTCTGGATTTACCAAAACTCATAGCTTTTCCTCCGCCGGCCTGAATTTGTCGCATAAATAAAAGAAACATGACGAATATAAATACAAGGGGGAGCCAATTCACAAAAAGGGCGTGCATAAAACTTGTGCGCTCCGTATTTTCGTAATTTGGAATAAGGCCTGCGGCCATGACGATTTTTAAGACTTCATCTCCTGTGTTTCCAGTGATGTGAAATTGTTTACCATGATATTTGGCCTCGGAATCAGCCTTAACTTCCCCGAGAATCTCTCCATTATCACGGAAGGTGATGTCGGAAACATCCCCTGCCTGAACGGCTTTAATAAATCTTGAAAAATTGAAGTCAGGAATCATCGTCGAAACACGGTGATCGTAAAAGTGATAAATCATCACCCCAAGCAAAACCATTGTCGCCCAAAGTGCTAATGTTTTTTGTGATTGGCGCATTAAAAAGTCCTTTCGGCCAGAGGGAAACCTATTATTATATTAGCATAAATTCCCGCCGGGTTCATAGGTGTAAAGCTTGATGTCTTCCTGCAGAATGTCAAGGAGGGGAGTTAGGCTTTATCCAGAGGCTCCACGGACCCCTTATCCACCACCCAATCCACACCGGCGAGACGGAAAGTGAATTTCTTTCGAGGGGATAAAAGCTGCTTTTTAAACTCAGCAACATGGCGACTTGTGACTCTCTTTTTGCCGTAATAACGCAGATAGCTAAACACCTTTTCGTCGGTAGTGGCGTTGAGCCGGTTGAAGATTCTGATGTTGGCCCCTTTGGTGACTATGACAGCGTCGGTGTAGGTATTGATAATTCGCTCTAAGCTTGAGGCTAAAGTCTTTAAATACTCAGGATGTTCTCGTCTAAGGGAGCCAATCCAATTGCGGCGAATCCAATTTCTAAATTTTGTCGTATCGAAATTGGTCGCATCATTTCGCCACTCCAAGTTTCGAGACCTTGCATATTCTTCAATATCTCTCCTGGTTAAGTTTATAAAAGGGCGCAGGACTCCCTCTTGGCTCAAAAGAGTCATGGCCGTTAGACCATGAATTCCTGTCCCGTGCAAAAGACGCATCAAACGAGTTTCAAGTAAATCGTCTTGATGATGGGCCGTGATCACAAAGGGTGCTTTGAGCTTTTCCGCTGCCTCAAAAAGCAAAGTGTAGCGCCCCTGCCTTAAGGTATTTTCACTGGGACTTTTTTTAAATTTACCTAATTTTTTTCGAATCAAGGGAACTTTTAGCTTTTTTGTCAGCTCCCCGACAAAAACAGAATCCGCTTCGGATTCAGGACCACGTACTCCGTGATTAATATGAACAACATGAATTTTATAGTTAAACCGAGTTTGAACCGCGACGAGAACGTGAAGCAAAACGATTGAGTCTATTCCTCCACTTACAGCGACAACAACAGGTTTATTCTCAAGTTCACTTCTTAAACCTTTGAGTTCTTGGTAAACCCTTTTTTCCAAAGGATGTAGCGAGTTCCCTGTAGGACTTAACAATCGCTTGTTATGACTATCGCTCATTTAACGTCTCCGGACCATTCATTGTAACCGCCATCATAGTTCTGTGCGTGAAGCCCAGCTTGGCTTACGGTGAAGGTCACATACCCCGATGTTACACCATCTTCTGAGTAAAATATCAAATTTGCATCAGGATTAATCTTTTTAGCGCTTAAAAGGTCTTTGATCTTGTCTATTTTTACGGGCTCACCTTGAGCGTTAATAAATTGATTCCAAGGAATGTTTATCGCTCCGGAAATACTTTTTTCTTTTTTAAAAGCCAACGTATCACGAACATCAATTATAATTTTATCTGTTGGTTTTTTTTCTACAATCTCTTGAACCTCGGATTTTTTAACCCTCAAAGAATAATCGGGTTTGGGATTCCACGGCGGAACACTTTCGTATCTAGCCGTGTCTTCAATTGTTTTACGCCCCGGAACATTGATAAGGTTTTCGACTTTTATTTTTTTTATACCCATAAACTCTAACATCCAGGCAATGCGACCCTCTTCCCCTTTTCCCCTTTCCCCAAGGCCCAAAACAATCACTTCTTTTTCAGGGTTAATTCCAAGATAGCGCAATTTTCGAGAGAGGAGACTAAAGTCGGGGTCGAGACCGCCCTTATGGGGCTCTTGGGTTTGAGAATAATCCTCCCACCGAATCGAAACGGCACCGGGCAGATGCCCGAGAGCATAATCAAATTGCGATCGAGCGTCTAAAAGAATGGGGCCTTTGTATTTTTGTTTTTTAGGATATACAGGAGTTTTTTCTAAATTAATTGTGGGCCCATGAACCGACGGAACAATTAACCCGTCGGCCTTACCCAGTGCAGTGGTGAAAATCAAAATAAAAAGTGAAATCATTTTTGCGGACGCATGGTGGGAAATAAAATTATATCTCGGATACTGGCTTGATCAGTTAAAAGCATCACAATACGTTCTACACCCAGGCCCACCCCCCCCGTTGGAGGCATCCCCACTTCTATAGAGCGAATAAAATCCTCATCCATAGGGTGAGCTTCGTCATCCACCAAACGTTGCTTTTCCTGGGCCATAAGTCTTGCCCTTTGCTCTTCAGGGTCATTCAATTCGCTGTAAGCATTTCCAATTTCCATACCCGCAATAAAAGGCTCAAAGCGTTCTACTAAGCCTTTTTCTGTACGATGCTTTTTAGTCAAAGGCGAAATCTCCTCGGGATGATCTAAAATAAAAGTAGGTTGAACGAGATGGTGTTCCGCCGTGTGCTCGAAGATTTCAGCGATAAGTTCACCCCGGGAAGGAGCTTTTTTGTAAACACTTCTCAACTCTTTAGCTTTTTCAAATAAATCAGCATCGCTTAAATCTTGGGGATTAAATTTTCCGTATTCTTTAATGGCGTCTAGCATGGTGAGCCTGCGCCACGGGGGCGATAAATCAATTTCAACGCCTTGATAAGTAATTTTTGTTTTCCCGCAAATCTTCTTTGCAAGGTAGGCCACCAAATCTTCGAACTGTTTCATTTGATAATTATAATCAGTGTACGCTTCGTACCATTCCAGCATGGTGAATTCTGGATTATGGGAGCGATCTATTCCTTCGTTACGGAAATTTTTCGTAAGATCATAAACTTTGTCAAAACCGCCGACGATAAGTCTTTTCAGATAAAGTTCAGGGCTAATTCTTAAAAATAAGGGCATGTCTAAAGTATTGTGATGGGTTTTAAAAGGCCTTGCCGAAGCCCCTCCATAAATAGGTTGCAAAACTGGAGTTTCAACTTCTAAGAACCCTCTGGCATCTAAGAAATTTCTAATTTCACGCATTACCTTTGATCGAGTTTCAAAAATTTTTCTCGAATGAGGGTTTGTAATGAGATCAAGGTACCTCGCCCGATATTTAACCTCGATGTCAGCCAACCCGGCATGTTTATCAGGCAAGGGCTCTAATGTTTTTGCAAGCATAATAAATCTCTTGGCTTCAACGGTAAGCTCGCCGGTTTTTGTTCCAAACATGGGCCCTTCGACACCAACAATATCACCCAGATCTAAGAGGTTAAAAACCTGGAGATCTTCTGGAGGAAGGTCTGCCATCTTCACATAAACTTGAATCGTACCTTGCTGATCTTGAAGATTAAAAAATGCAGCTTTTCCCATAATTCGCACGGTCATCACACGCCCTGCGATTTTAATTATGGGTTCTGTCAAATGTTCTGTAGCTTTAAGATAACCATATTTGGCGCGTAACTCTTCAGTATTTGCATTGCGCTCAAAATTATAGGGATAAGGATTTATGCCTAACTTTCGAAGCTCACCCAGTTTTCGGCGTTTCTCCGCTTTTATAACATTGTCACTTGGAACTTCTTTTTCAACTTTTTCAGCCACTGATTTTAAGCCTTTTCATTTTTGAAAATATCTTGAACGGTTTTCAAAAGTTTAATGGCTTCGCTCTTAGGCCGTTGGAAGGCATTGCGACCCATTATACTTCCGAAAGCGCCCCCATCAGCGAGACCTTTGACTTCCTCAGTAAGTTCGTTATCGGATTTTGTAGCACCACCAGAAAAAATAACAATACGACGACCTGCAAAACAACTGGTCACAACATGGCGCGTGCGTTCCGCCAAAGTGCCCACCGGAATTTTAAATTTTTCATAAACTTTTTTGGCTTCATCTTGTTCAACGAAACTTGTTGGCGCTTTCACTTTAATAATGTGAGCGCCAAGTTCAGCGGCAATATGGGCGCCATAAGAAATAACATCGATCGCCGTCTCACCCTCTTTACTCATTCCTGAACCGCGAGGATAAGACCAAACGACAACAACCAAACCTTTTTTCTTTGCTTCTTCGGCAAGTTTTTGAATCTCTTCATAGAGCGCTCCTCGTTGGGAGCTTCCCGGGTAAATTGTAAAACCGATTCCTACGCACCCCAATCGCAAGGCATCGTCAATTGTTGCCGTCACTGTGGATTTGGGATCTTTCGGACTATAGAGCGTGTCAGAATTATTTAATTTTAAAATAAGAGGAATATCGCCTGCAAATTCCCGAGCTCCGGCTTCAAGAAAACCAAGAGGGGCTGCGTAGGCGTTACATCCCGACTCAATAGCCAATTCAAAGTGGTATCGAGGATCATAACTTGGCGGGTTTATCGCAAACGAACGAGCGGGACCATGTTCAAAGCCTTGATCCACGGGCAAGATCACCATTTTACCGGTACCTGCCAAACGGCCCGTGTTCATTAAACGTGCAAGATTGGTTAAAACTCCGGGGTTATCGGCCCCATACCAACTTAGAATTTCTTTTACTTTATGAGCCATGGAATCCTCTTCTTATAAGTGATCCCAATGGTTTACACGGCCTTTGGCCTTTTAGTCAACCCTAGAGAGGTTTTTGGAAAGCAGACAAGCACCAGGAAGGCCTCCTGTGTCGATGGCGAAACCCTTCTGCCGCTTTATTCGGAAGTCAACAACTCTGTGGAGAGCCTTTTTGGGAAGTCAACAAGGCGCCACTAGATCAAATATGAAACCCAATCCTCATCGCCGCGTTAGTCTCACAATATCCCACGTTCATGCTACGTCTTTCGAAGATCGCGGTTGTCGAGAAAAATTGTGCCTATTTGAAGATCAATACTCCAACCGTACTTCCCAAAAAGGCTCTTAAACAACAAATATAATATTGCCCCAAAATTTTCTTGAATTCTTCATTCACTTTCGATATTTATTCCGTAACAAAAGGGAAGGGATAAAATGAAAACCAAACAATTAGATTTCAATTCCCTGGCTCAAACACAAAAAGCCTTTAAAGATTTCAAGAAAAGAACTGAGCACGGCCATGAAATTAGAACAGGGCAAAGAAAGCTTAGTCGCCCCCTTGATTTATCAAAAGCCCTTCACCTTATTTTAAGATCTGAGATAGCAAAAGGAGGGTGGTCTTTTCTAAAACCTAAAAACAAAGAAAAAATCAATGATCTCATCAATTACAATGCAGAAAAATGTAATATTAAAGTTTATCGTTACGCCAACGTTGGGAATCATATTCATCTCCTCATTAAAGCCCAATCAAAGAGGGGTTTTCAAAAATTCTTACGTACAATAACGGCATTGATACCTCGAGTGGTGACTGGGGCAAAGAAGGGAAAGCCCCTAGGTAAAAAATTCTGGGATGGTCTTGCATATTCAAAGATCGTGACCTTTGGGAGACACTTTAAAAATACTTCAAACTATGTTTTTAGAAATGCCTTAGAGGCCTTTGGAGTTATTCCTCCGAGAAAAGAGGCCAGAGGGCATATCAAAATTGATTTTATTTCGCTTTTTGATGGGTAGTTACCAAAATTTCTTAATAGTCCTAAAATTTAAATGCTCGACTAGTTAATAACAAGTAGGAATTTGTTCACTTCTCTTTCATTGAAATTAACGTCCTACCCTGCGAATCTGTGGTGCGTCCTGTAACGATAAAAGGACGGCCAGGGACAAAGAGCACCTCATCCTCAAATGGTCTGGCCGAGCAGAAGGCAATGCTTCTACCTGACTTTGAAGTAATTTCGAGATGGATATTGCGATTTTCCAATACCATAAATGAGTTTTCTTTATAAGCGCTAGTACTCATAAAGAAATCCTCTTTTACCAAATGTCCCTCGATAAAACTTGATAAGTCCGCTGAGTAATTTGTTGCTCGGTAGACTTCACCTTGAAAGGGTGGCAACTTCTGTAACGCTGACTCCAGCAGGACAGCCGTGGAAAACCAAAGGCAATAAATTTTTCGTCAGTACTATTAAAGATTCTATTAACACCAAGATAACCCCCTTCGGTGTACCAGAGAAGAGCTACGCCCTCCAATTCTGTTAGGCCCTTACCGAGGCAATTGGGGAGATCTTTGTGTAGTGTTTCTACTTCGCCATCGTAATATTCATTGGCCGAAGTACTGATCATGCTTGCGATTCCTTGAATCAAACCTTTTTTTAATATTCCTTGGATAAGGACCTTATCGCTTAAGTTCTTATTAGCCTCTCTCATCGCGGAAACGGCTCCCTTAAGGTTGTGGGTAATCACTGCATTTTGGAAGTGACCGTATGCGAGTCCTGCCAAAGCCGAGTCAGAGGCTGGCCCCAGTGTCAATAGAGTGATCAAATGAAGTAATACTTTCAAGCAGACTGCCCTTTAATCTCTCAACACGAGAGGTGGGTGTTACAATTCAAGTTTTGTACCATTTGAGAACAGAAGAAAGTAAAGGCTCAGTTCAAGCATCCTACAACGTCGCCTGAAGATAGAACTCAGCCATAACATTCGATATAGAAACGCCGATGGGAGCATCGTAGACTGAATTTTGGGCGGCGACAGGAATGTAAACTCTTGGGCCAGCAAAGATAGTTTTAGAAATCAGAAAATCGGCATAGGGGAATATTTCTAAAGTTTTTCCGACGGGAGTATCATTGTGGGTTTCGACTTGGGTTTGTTGGCCAAGGCCTACCCGCACCGACCGGCCTAAGAGTTTTGAAAGAGTGGTGGTGTACTCTTCGTAAAAAACAGAATCACTGGGAACATAATTTGTGGCAGAAAAATAGCGGCTAATCAGCTGATTAAAGAGATCATATCCGCCTTTCATCTTATAAACAATATTGAGGTAGTAAGCTTGTTCATAGATATTGCCGCCCACAGCCCAGGCCGATGCAGGAAAATATTCACGAGCCAAACCTGTAATGATTAAACGGTCACTGGTGTAAATAGGATGGAGAAAAGAAATGCTTGGGTCATCGGTATAAAATCCCGTGAGCTTTTTTCCACCAGGTGAATAATTTTTAAAATCTTGCACCACCTGGCCAAATAGCCCGAATCCGCCTTGAGTTCTTACGCCCAAGAAAAATTCATCTTTTGAAATAAATTGTCTGCTGCCAGCAGGTGCAGTTTGTTGTGCGCGGCCCACATCGTTGTAAGCCTTCATTCCTCCCATTAAAGAGGGGTTAGAAAAAATATCGGGAGAAGCGTTAATCGTCGTTGTTGATTGGCCCTCGGGATTAGCACTTGTGCTGGCATTTTTTTGAGCGAAACTTAAACTTGAAAAAAGGACGAAGAGTAAAATAACCCCCAAAAATTGACCCATTAATGTCTCCTCCTTAAAAAAGCCGTGACTATCCCCATCGGCTCTATTTTTGACTGCGCGCAACATAACCCACTACGACGAAAATTTGAAGTGAAGATTACGTTAAGGGATATTATTTCTTAGAGGCTCTCACAGCGGCGAACGGAGCGACCTAAGGCATGGCAAAGCCTGGTAAATTGGGAATGGGCTTTCCCCCATCCATCAATCTCGAGAATGGCGGCTTCAGTCAAACGGCGTTGATCAAGCTCTAAATCATTGGCATTAGCCCTACCCTGCTTGAATCGTTGTTCGTTGGTATTGTACAAACGTTGGGATATTTCCAATGTCTTGTCACGGGCCAGAGCCGTGGCAAGAGCAATATTAAATTGCTCCCGTGAAGATTTCCATTGGCTTTCGGCATCGAGTTTCAGCTGTCGAAGTTTTAGATCCGCTGCCGCAAAATTATCATATTGAACTTTATACTGGGAGTAATTTGCCAGGCGATCGAAGAGGGGAATGGTTAAGGTCAAATCCGTGGTTGTGCCTTGACCACTTCCATCTTGGTTTTGAGAAACTCCAAATGAGACTCCCAAATCCAGGGAAGGCAATTCTCCGTCAAAGCCCGCCCTCATTCGAGAATTTTCAGCATTGACGACATTTTCAGCGGCTCGGATATCAGGCCGTTTCTCTAAGTTCGGAAGGGTCTTAACAAGGACTACAACTTTTGGAGACTGCAGCCTCGACTTCCAGGCCCACTCCTCCTTAACGGTCTCTGGGCCTAAGAGCCTTAAAAGGTCCGCACTGGCTTGGGCAGCCACAGATTCAGCATCGTGTAATAGAGCTTGGGCATTTCCAAAATCTAAAGAGACTTTGTCGACTTCTTGGCTGGCGAGAAGCCCCCGCTGAAATCTTTGTCGGGCAATTTCAAAATAATTCTTATAAGCATCGGCATTTCTCTTTAGGACTTCAATTTTTTGCTCGGCGACTATTTCACTGGATAAAGTTTCAACGCCCAATTGTTCGGTTTGGAATTTAATGTCTTCGAGAGATTCTTTTTGTGCCCCGAGATCCGATTGGGAAGCATCCAAATTATTTTTGTCTGCTCCCCATTTAAATATATTCAGAGTTGAATTCAAGGCCGCACTTTGGGAGGCCACATTTGCCGCCCCATCAGCCACAGAATTTCCCCTCTGACCCACCACTGATAAATTGGGCAGAAAGGCTGCCTTCCTCCCCAAAACCCGATAATCTGCGCCATCCACTTTTGTTTCTTGAACATGAATATCAGTACTTCGCTCCATAATTTTTTCCAATGCGGTATCAAAACTAAGGGGAGCTTGTGCAGCGAAAACGACAGGAGAAAAAAACAGAGTTGCAACGGCGAGAAGTTTAATTTTCATTTACACTCAGCGTTGATGGAGCTGAAAAAACTTCCACCTTTCTCTTCGCAGCCCATTCCATGTAACTAACCTGCAGGCTAGGAACGATAAAGAGAGTCATGAAAACAGAAAAGCCAAGTCCCCCGACAACGGCAAGGCCCAGGGGCTGAAGAATGCGGCCCCCCTCACCTAAACCTAAAGCTATAGGCAACATTCCTAAGGCTGTGGTCATTGACGTCATCAAAATGGGACGCAATCTCTTTTGTGCAGCCTCAAGAGCCGCGTCTTTTGGAGAAAGACCCCGTGACACTAGTTTTTTTAGAAAATCAACTAGGATAATACTGTTAGCGACGGCGATTCCGTTAAGAAGAATAACCCCCAAAACGGAATTTAAAGAAAGGGTGCTCTTAAAAATATAGAGACTTAACAATACACCGATAAATCCAAGGGGAACTGAAACCATAACAATAATGGCGGTCAGAAAATTTCCAAACTGCAAAACCATAACAAGAAAAATAAGAAGAATACTTATTCCAACGGCCCCTTCAAGTTCCGCTAAAGCATCATTCATTTCATACTGAGCATCATCAAGGCTTGCCGAAACTCCCTCTGGGAATTTGGCTTTCTCTCTCCAGCTGCTAAAAAGTTTCTCAGCGTCTTTGACCTTTTGTGGGCCCTCAGCTTTGTCTTCTTCATGAACTTTGCCGGAAACAAAATCCATTCCCCTCCCGTCAACACGATGTAAGAGCGGTGGTAATTTTTCTATTTTGAGACTCACCAATGATTTAAGAGGAACAAGTTTGCCCTTGATCCCAATCGGGAACGAAGCGAGGTCCTCAACGGCAGAAACGCGATGGGGTGGGTATGAAATATTCACGGGAACTAAACGCGCGGCTACAGGAAGACTTCCTACTTTGCGACCCAGTGTCGCGACGCGAGACACATCAGCGATATCTGAAGGCGTGATTAAAACTCCCTCTTTTGCAAGCTGCGACCATCTTTCAAGATAAGGTCTAAAAATAATATCCTCTCGTCTTGACACATTGGGGGTGGATTGAACATTCGGAAAAATCCTTTTCTCTTGAAGGAGCTCACTAAAATCTTGGCTCAAAGCGGCTCGATCTTCAGCGACTCCTCCCCGTATGGCGATCCGAAAATTCGGCGGATCGGGAATGGCAAGCTCGGAAGGATTCCATGGCCAAACTCCAAAAAACATCTCAGGAGTGTTTACGAAAGCTTTCTCCATACTTTTCCATACTTCATTCATCAATTTCTTGTCATTGAGTCTCGCCATAATGTTAGCGCCGTTAGCATTTTGAACTTGCGTGAAGGTGTACTGAATCTTTGTTCCGAAATCCCTGAGAAGTTTCGCTTCAACTTCTTCAATCTGAGATTCCATTTGGTGAACAAGAGTGTTCCCTTGGGTGTTTACGTTAAGCATTATCCAGTCTGTATCAGGGCGCCCGATAATTTCTTTTTGTAATCGAGGAATGACCAAAATTGAAAGCCCTATCAAAACGACAATGAGAGAAATGTAGACTGCACTTTTTGTTTTTGCAGAATTTAGAAATTTCAATAACGTGCCAGCGTAAAAAACTTCGAGTTTTTTCAAAAAACCTTCAATAGGAGATTGGCTATGGGAAACTCCCCCGGCTGACATAATTTGAAGACGAATTGTAGGAACTAAAAGGAGAGCCACAACGGCTGAAAACCCATGGGAGAAAACAACAGCTAAGGCCAAATCGCCTAAGAGGGATTGACTTAGGCCCGTCGTCAGGGCCAACGGGACAAAAACAACAATTGACGCAATAGTTGATGCGACGATGGGGAAACTCACTTCTTTAACGGCTCCAGTGACAATCTTCAAGCGCTCTTGAAAAGTGATTTTTCCTGTGACCCCTTCAAAATGCCTGAAAATATTTTCCATGACAACAACTGAAGCGTCGACATTCATCCCTGCCGAGAGTGCCAGGCCCCCAAGAGAAATCAAATTCAAATTGATTCCGGCAAAACGCATTAGAATAAAAGCTAAAATAATACTTAATGGAATTTCGATGGCCGCGGTGACAACATTTTTAAAGCTGCCGATAAACAAAAATAAAACGCCGACGGCAAGAAGGGCTGCCATAACAACCTCGCGAAAAACATTGCCGATGGCGGAGCGAATAAATTCTGAGGGATCGACCAAGATTTTATAATGGATGTCCTCAGGAAATTGCGGGGCCGCATTTTTGACAATGGCGATGACATCTTCGGCCATCTTTTTAATATTTCCGCCAGGTTTAGGATCAGCCCACAAAATCAGGCTCGGAGCCCCGCTTGTTTTATAGCTTCGAGAATTTGTGATGGGAATCCCTAAATCTACGTGAGCGACGTCACTCAAATGAACTGCTTTTTTGCCGGGAGTAGGAATAACGACGTTAGAAATGTCTTCTATTGTTAGGAGTTGACGAACCATTGAGACATCGAGCTTATTTATTCCTATGGTGACGGTTCCACCCCCATTGCCATTGAGTGCGGAATAAACTGCCGATGCCACATCCCGTGGAAAAAGGCCAAGATAAGCCATTCGCTCTGGATTAAGTTCAATTTGAATTTCTTTTTTTGTGGGATTCCACAGGTCAATCTCTACGGCGTCTTTGGCTTCATTATAGTGGGGCGCGAGAACAGGATCCAAATAATTATAAAGTTCATCTAAACTTCTCTTCTGACTATAAAAACTAATGGCCAGAAAACCCTGATTGTCCCCTTGAGTCCAAACCCAAATTCCATCGCGGACTTCTTGGACAAACTGGCTCGAAAAAGCACTCATGAGAAGTTGCACTTCTTTTAAAGCTTCTTTGGGATCGGCCCCCCACTTAAAGAAAATATGATACCTGACGTCCTGGGTGTCATAATCAGATTCAATTTTTTCTACTTCGAGATGGTTCGATGAAAGGTCGTGGAACCGATCTTCAAGTACATGGCCGTAGGTATTTAAAAATTCGTCGGCGGTGGAGTTCCCATAGGGTACCCGAACAATAACAGCGGGTTTGCTACTATTTGGAAATAAAGAGATTGGAAGTTTGAGACCACAATAGACTCCAACGAGAGCCAGAAATCCGAGGCATAAGTAGACCCTGAGTGGAGAACTGTAAAGCTTACCCACCGCCCGACTCGACTTGGACTTTATCGCCGTCGGCTATAAATTGACTCGCCCTTTCGATAACTTGGTCGCCATCTTTAACGCCCCTAAGAATTTCTACGGTGCCTCGCTCACGGCGGCCCAATGCCACGGGAATTTTTTTTGCCATCCCGTTTAGAACAATGCGAACAAAAGTGTCGTTGCCTTTATAGACAATGGCATTGTCGGGAAAAACAAACCCTTTGCGGCGATTAATTTCAAAATGAGCTTCGCCCACTGAACCTGGTGGAAGTTTAGAAACTTCATTCTGAGAAATGGTGAGATCGCATTCCGCGGTTCCCATTGTGGGGTCAATAAAGGGGCTTAAACCTTTAATGTTTACCGGAATTTTCTCTGTGCCTCCAGAAAGTTGAAACATCCCTTCCATGCCTTTTTTAAATGAAGCTAGATCTGATGCGGCTATCTCGATGATGATTCTCAAGTTACCGGGATCAGTCACCGTAACAAGCGGGGCTCCCTTAACTACAGTGGTCCCTTCGGTAACCGCAACCTGACTGACATATCCATCCACTGGGGCCGTAACTACAAAAGGGGCGTACTGATAAAGGGGATCCGTGTGTTTAATGACCGCAACTCGGCCGCCCTTTCTTACGTGGGAGCCGAGGGGAGCATAGATACGAGTCACAACCCCGTCTGATTCAGAATAAATCATAGAGTTTACCCGAGACTCCACTCGCGCGGGATAGGCCAAATTATCAGAGAGATCCGACAACTTTGCCTTTTCGACAGTCACTACGGGTGTGGGTGGAGGTGCAGAGGCGCAAACTGACACCGAAATTAATACTAAAAAACTTAAATTAACGGAAAACATTTTCACTTCAGTCACCTTTCCCCATGGAGCGCGATAATTAGCATTAATTCATTGGATGGACAAGGGCAACTGTGCTAGAAGCGGATTAAATTTTTCGCATTTGGCGGGGGGAATTCATAAATGAAAAACTTACTCTTTGTTGTGTGGTTATCCGCATTTTCTATGACTGCACTTGCGCAACGTGGCGGTGCCCACGGTGCTGGTGGCGGTGGTGGTCCACACGGCGGCGGTGGTGGCGGCGGATATCATTCAGCACCTGCAAGGCCAAGTGGCGGCGGATACCGTCCCGCACCTTCGGGTGGCGGCTATCGGCCAAGTCCATCTTATCCAGCACAACAACGACCTTCAGCTCCGAGCCGACCTGCGCAAAATCGCCCCCCAGCTCAGAATCGTCAGCCAATTCAGAATCACCAACCGATACAACATCAGCCCGCTCAAAATCGCGGACCCGTTCAAGCTGGGCATAACAATAATAATAATCGATTCCCTTCAGGTGGGGCCCATTCTTATTCCAACGTAGGTCATGGCTCTTACCGTGGGTCTTCGACGATCTCCCACAATGGTCGCACTTATGTTCAAAGAACATATGTAAACAACAGAAACGTAACTGTTAACAGAATCTACGGAGCCCACTATTGGGGCGTAGGTTACGGACATCCCTACTATGGTTATCACAGTGGTTGGGGTGTGTGGAACGCAACGTTGTGGGGATTGTATGTATCTCCTTGGGCTTGGGGATCCTGGTATTGGCCTTGGCTCGGAGCCCCTTGGTACACAAATTATTGGTCGTGGTATTATCGACCGTACCCCACTTACGTTTCAGTTAATCAGTATGTTTCAGACCAGGTTATGTCGAATATGCTAGCGGATGCTTATCAAAGGGGATTGGATGAAGGCCGACAAGTATCGCCGACTCCAACAAACGCACCTATTACAGATTATGATCGAACCCAAATCACTGGGCAAGTTGATGGCGTTGCTACAGCTTTCAAGGCTGAACAATCCATGGATTTTAAGGTGGCCTTGAAAGATCCAAAGTATATTTTCCCCGTTAACCAAACATTATCGTTCTCAACTGGTAACGGCGGAAGTTGCACTTTGACTGAAGGCGATCTTCTCACAGTTTTCAGTCAGCCCAGTGAAACTCAGCAATCTGTTTCCATGATTGTTCACTCTGCGAAATTTGCCAAAGACGGCTGCGCGGCTGGGACTAAGATCGACGTGTCGATTAACGATCTTCAAGAGATGCTAAATTCTTTTGCTGAACGCGTGGACGACAGTCTTCAGAGCTTGCAAAAAAACAACGGGCCTACTCAACAGCGCCTGTAAGATTTCAAATTCTTGGAAAAAAAACGACGGATGGGAGACCATCCGCTTTTTTTATTTTTTTTAAATTCCTGATGTGGTAGTTCTCCTCCCTGGGAATCAATGTTCAATAAGGGTAAGGAGAAACCAAAATGCAAAATAATATTTTTGCAAAGCTAGTAATTAGCTTTGCGCTGGTCTTTACCGTTTCATCGGGAGCCTGGGCTCAACACGGTGGCGGTGGTCATGGCGGTGGTGGTCATGGCGGCGGCGGAGGCGGCTCTCACGGTGGTGGTGGTCACGGCGGCGGCGGAGGCGGCGGCTCTCACGGTGGTGGTGGTCACGGCGGCGGCGGAGGCGGCGGCTCTCATGGTGGTGGTGGCGGACATCCCGGCGGTGGCGGTCACGCTGGCGTTCCAGCTGGCTACAAAAACGTTGGCCATGGCACTCTTAGTGGAACAAAGAACGTGAACCACGGTGGGAAGGTCTACACCCAGCGCACTTTTGTGAACGGACACGGTCACGTAAATGTTCTTTATGCAAATCACTCTTGGGGTGGTCACCCTTATTTTTGCTACCATCACTGGGTCGGATTTAACCCTTGGTTCTGGGGTTGGTATTATGGACCTTGGGTTCCATGGGGATATCCTTGGGGTTGGTACAACGATCCTTGGTACCACGATTACTGGTTCTGGTACTTCCATCCCTATCCACGTTACACAAGTCCTGGTCAATGGGTTACCGACTGGATTTTGGCAGATATGTTGAAAGCTGCGTATGATCGTGGTGTGGAGGAAGGCGAAAGCCAAGTTAATACGGCCACAGCTGACCCTGTTTCAGACGGTGTTAAAGGTCAGTTACAGGCTCAAGTTGATGAATTATCGAAGAGCTATCAAGGCGAACAAACTGTTGATCTCAAAGAGACGTTGGTTAATCCCAATTATATCTATGCTGTCAATCAAACGTTCACCGAGACAGTTGTTAACTCGGCCTCAACTTGTAAATTGGCTGAAGGCGATTTGTTGAAAGTCGCTGTAGCTCCAACGGATGCAAATCCTGTTGCTACGATGAGTGTGGTTTCATCTAAATTTGGAAGTTGTGCTGCAGGAACACAGATCGAAGTTTCTGTAAGCGATCTTCAAGAAATGCTAAACTCTTTTGCTGAGCGTGTTGACAATGGTCTTCATGAATTTCAAAAGACAAAGACAAAGAGCGCAGATGCTCTTTCGATGAAATTACTGTAATCGTAAGTATTTAAAATATGAGTGAGAAGCCTCGGGTGAAAACCCGGGGCTTTTTTTGGTATCAAGATTTTTGATCCTCTCCTATCAACCCTTTCTTAGAACACCTTTGTGATTTGCGATCATAATATCTCCTGACCAATTTACTTTCTGGGTAAAGAGGGCCGTGACCCAGAGGAACGGGAAGAGAATGTCGTATACCGGTAAAAAGAGAACACACCACCAATCTCGCTTTGGGGTGCGAAGAAGAATCTCAAAGAGGAAGGCTTGGAAGATTCGTAGGACAAATAACCCTAAAGCTATTTCAATGAGATAACCTTGATGAAGAATCAGACCACCGATTAAAAAGATTTGTGGAAAAGAAAAAAATGGCCCCGAAAAGAAAACCTCGGGCATATAAAAACGCGCTATCAAAAGCCATCTCACCTGCCTTTTCCAAAAGCTAAGAAAGGAGAGTTTTTCCTGGGGAACGTAAGTCAAATAAGGCGAAAGCAAACACTGAGCTCCATTTTCCTTGAAGGCTTTAGCCAAAATCACATCTTCCGTAAAACGGTTTAGTGTGGAATCAAGGCCTCCACTTTTTTCCAAAAGGTCCCGGCTAAAGAAAAAAGATCCCCCGTAGGCCACAGCTCCTTTTTTTGAAGCCGTAGAGAAAATAAAAAATTTGGTGACTTCTAAATTCAACGCCACGGTCTCAACTAGGGCCCCGAAGGACTTCGGGCGAATATTAACGGGAAAAGTCGTGACATATTTTAAAGGATCATTTTGAGTCATAGATACGGCTGTCGCAAAATAAGTATCTACAATAATACTGTCTATGGCATGCCAGTAGAGCCAAGGATGCTTTGAAAAAGAATACCCATGGAGCATCTTTGAATTTCGCGGATTGGCCCCTCGAAGTTCAATATCGGTAAAGAATTTAATCGCGACCCTGCTCTTTGTCTTTGAAACGATCTCTTGGGCCTGGGCAAAAACAATATCTTTTGAACTTTCG
>Ga0207037_10054_pt1 | contig 39386 bp, 32 predicted proteins | sample Alteio_BWMinCont_75_FD_153268 | JGI IMG/M metagenome (GOLD analysis project Ga0207037, IMG submission 153268) | Enriched cells from forest soil in Barre Woods Harvard Forest LTER site, Petersham, Massachusetts, United States -... | ecosystem: Environmental > Terrestrial > Soil > Temperate forest >... | reverse complement strand
CTACTACGAAAAGTTCTACTTCACGCCCGGGGACCTCGGGTTCCGCGCCCTAGACACCAGCGCCGGACGCCTGGGCACGCTGGTCTGCTGGGATCAGTGGTATCCCGAAGGCGCGCGCCTGACGGCGTTGCAGGGGGCACACATACTCTTTTATCCGACCGCCATTGGCTGGCATCCCGCGGAGAAGGCGGAATTCGGCGTGGCCCAGCACGACGCCTGGCGCACCATCCAGCGCGCGCACGCCATCGCGAACGGCGTTTATGTGGCCGTGGTGAACCGTGTCGGCTTCGAGACCGGGAATATTCGTGGTAACTCGGCGCCCGGCCAGGGGCTGGAATTCTGGGGAGGATCATTTTTCTGCGATCCCTTTGGCCGCGTGCTGGCGGAAGCCTCACACGACCGGGAGGAAATTCTGGTCGGCGACGTCGACTTGAAGGCGCTGGAAGAAATCCGCCGCAACTGGCCGTTTCTGCGTGATCGCCGCATCGACGCCTACGCGCCTATCACCAACCGACTGATCGACTAGGAACTGATCGACTAGGAAAGTTCGAATGACAGATCAAAACAAGGCGCTTCTGACCGGTGTGTCCGTGGCAGTTCTGTGTCTCGCCTGCTTCGGCAAGACACCCAGCCTGTCGGGAAAGATGGTGGCGTACGACCCTCTGCTGCACGCTGCCAAGGTTGGGTCTTTTGTGGCCAACAAAGAGGCCGTCATTCTCGAAGTTCCGGGCTCAAAAACGAAATATTTGAAGGTCATGTTTGTCGGTTTTGGCACGACTCAGATCGATGCGAAGTATTTCGACGGCACGTTACCAATGGCAGTGAAAGCAATTCGCAACCGCACCTGCGATGAAAGAGGTCCAAAGTTCGTAACCCAAGTCAGCCCCACTCAGAGCTCAGGGACTTACCTGCTGACCGACGCCTTCAAGAATTCGCCGCCTCCGAAAATCAAAACTCTAGAGTGCTATGACGCCACGGAAAAGAAATAGAAATAGAAATAGAAATGAGGGCGGCCGAAATTCGGTCGAGCCTTCTCCCGCCGCCCGCGGATACCGCATGCCCGCGGAGTGGGAGCCACACGCCGCCACCTGGCTCGCCTGGCCGCACTATCACGGCGACTGGCCGGGAAAGTTTGAGCCGATTCCGTGGGTTTATGCAGAAATCATTCGCAACCTGGCGAAACATGAGCGGGTGGAGTTGATCGTCAACGACGCCTCGGCCGCCCGACAGGCGCGCAGGGTTCTCGAAAAAGCCGACGCGCTCTCGGCCAACATCCGCTTCCACCGCTGGGCTACTAACCGCGTCTGGCTGCGCGATTCGGGATGCATTTTCCTTGCGCGGAGTCAGAAGGACCATGTGGGTCCGGGTCTCAGACCCGGACAGGCCGAGCGAAGCGCGGCTGCGCTCGCCCTCAAATTTCGCTTTAACGCCTGGGCAAAATACTCCAACTGGCGTCACGATGAGAAGATCGGGAGCCTGATGGCGAAAACCCCCACTTCTCGCGCAAAACACGCTGGAGAAATGGGGCACCCTCGCAAGTTGTATACGGAAGAAATCCACCCACTCTCCGGCGGCAAGCGCATCGTGCTCGAAGGCGGATCGATCGACGTGAACGGACTCGGCACCATCCTCACCACCGAAGAGTGCCTGCTCAGCAAGGTGCAGGAACGCAATCCTCACATGGCGCGGGTGCATTACGAAAAGGCGTTTGCCGACTACCTGGGCGCGCCACACACCATCTGGCTGGGTCGCGGCATCTTCGGCGACGATACCCACGGACATGTTGATGATCTCAGCCGCTTCGTCTCCAGAGACACCGTCGTCACCATGGTTGAGCCCGACTCCAACGACGTGAACCACGCGCCCCTGCGCGCCAACCTGCGCCGTCTGCAAGCCGCGCGCGACCAGAACGGCCGGCAGTTGACCGTCGTCGAACTGCCTATGCCGCAGCCGGTGGTTTTCGAAGGCCGCCGACTGCCCGCGAGCTATGCCAATTTCTACATCGCCAACGGAGTCGTGCTCGCGCCGGTTTTCAATCGTCCCAATGACCGCATCGCGCTCAACACGCTGGCCGAGCTGTTCCCTACTCGCCAGATCGTGCCCATCTATTCGGGAGACTTCATCTGGGGGCTGGGGGCGATGCACTGCATGACGCGGCAGCAGCCGGCGTAGCTGGCAGCTCATGTCAGAAATGTCTACAAATCGCCTGGAAGCCTTCAGCGACGGCGTGATCGCCATCATCGTGACCATCATGGTGCTGGAGCTGCGCGCCCCGACGCAGCCCACGCTGGCGGCGCTATGGAAGGTCGCGCCGGTATTCATCAGCTATGGACTCAGTTTTCTGGTGGTGGCGATCATGTGGGTCAACCACCATCATTTAATTCACGCGGTGCGCGGAGTCAGCGCGCGGCTGCTGTGGAGCAACCTGTATCTGCTGTTTTGGATGTCGCTGGTCCCGTTCGTCACCGATTATCTGGGCAAGAACTACCACGAGCCGCTGGCGGTGGCGCTCTACGGGCTGGATCTGGTGCTGTGTTCCTCGGCGTTTTATTTGCTGCGGATTATTCTGGTTGAGCAGGATCGTCACGATTCCGGGTTGTCTGAATATCACTCCTCCATCCAGCGCAAGAATGTTTTTTCCGGAGCTCTCTATCTGCTGTCCGTGCCGCTGGCTTATGTGTCGACCTATGCGTCGTTTTTTATCTTCGCGCTGATTCCAGCGTTGTATTTCCTGCCCGAGAAGAGGCTCGTTGGCAACAAGTAGCTGGGTTTGCGAGTACCGAGACCCTGCCCGAGACCCTCGTCGTCGGCGAACACAAGTCAACTCTTGTCATTCCGAGCGAAGTCCGAAGCCGAGCTTTGCGAGGCGAGGCGAGCGAGGAATCTGCTTTCCTGTCCTCCGGACTCCACACTCAGTGAGGCTATTTACTTTTTGGTTATTGGTGGGTACCCCCTCCCCCCCGCGATCTATTGGAATCATCGGTTTAGCGAGAAATCGCAGAGTAATCCTAGGGCATCAATAACTTGTGGGCAAAATCTTGAGCCGTAAGGAGTTGGGGTGCGGTTTGGTTGTCAATGAGCTAATGTCAAGACTGTAGGATTAGCTCGCAGTGGGCGGGAAGTCAAGACCACGAAAGTAGACAAATGCGAGGTTTTGCGCAGGAGCGAGAAGCAGGGTCCTCACCGCGCTTTCAGCGCGGTTTCGGAATGACAACTTTAGTGTAGCGGAGACAACTTTAATTTATCGGAAATGTGGCGGAGATTTGCACAGGCTGGTTGTGACATCGGTTACTGCGCCGCGCCGCCGCTAATGCCTAAAATCTTGTCATTCCGACGCGCGCTGAAAGCGGGCGGAGGAACCTGCTGGAGCGGCGATGGTTGAGCGGCGTTATTACGTTTACATCATGGCGAGCAAGAGCCGTGTGATCTACGTTGGCGTGACTGGATTTCTTATGGCCCGGGTCTTGCGTCACAGGGCTGGCGAGGGCGGGGCCTTTACTGCTAAGTATCGCGTGCATCGGCTGGTTTATTTTCATGGGTTCCAGAATGTGGGTGACGCGATTGCGCGGGAGACCGAGATCAAGAAATGGCGGCGGGAGAAGAAGGTCGCATTGATTCATGCGGAGAATCCTACGTGGGAGGATCTAGCGGCGGGTTGGGGTGAGGCGACGGAGATGAGAGTGTCGGGAAAAGCAGGTTCCTCACCGGGCTTTCGGCCCGATTCGGAATGACAAAATCTAAACTACGGAGGGCGCCAATAGCTAGCGCCTATACTGCGTGGGTTGCGGGCCTTTTTCCAGGGTCTCGCGATCCCAGATCCAGCCTTCGCGGGTGTAGCTGGCGAGTTCGAAATCCTGCGTGAGTTCGAGGGCGTCGACGGGGCAGGCGTCTTCGCACAGGCCGCAGAACATGCAGCGGCTTAGATCGTAGGTAAAGTCGGTGAGTTCCTTGCGGCGGGTGTGCTCGTTGCGAGCGCTGGAGACTACGATCAGGTTCTCCGGGCACGCGAGCGCGCACAGGTCGCAGGCAATGCACATGGTCTCGTCGGTGTCAGGGTTGACGTTCAGGCGCGGCGCGCCACGGTAGCGCTCGGCCACCTGCGGACGCTCCAGCGGATACTGCTCGGTATAAATTTCCTTGGGATCCTGGTTGCGGAACGTGATCTTCAGTCCCTGCAGCAGGTCGACGAGGAAGACTTTGCGCAGCAAACTCGGCATGCCCATGACCCCACTAGCTTAACACTATCCGCCGAATCGCCAAAACTCCGCCCGCCGGTCTTTCCAGGAAAATAGGCCCAGGAAAATAGGCTTTGACCCTTCTTATTTCCGAACGCCTAACATCACACGCGGTCTTAATGATGGAAGTGATTCAAGGCACCGCACTTGGGAGAGACGCTCGCCGGGGAACTTTTCCCTAGGCTGGTCCGTACTTATCAGGAGAGGATGTCATGAAGGCCTATTTCACAAACCTGCCGACCAGGACCTGGCTGCTGATCGTCGTGCCCGCCGTGGTGGTTGCCTACCCGGTGGCTCGAATGGTGGTGCCGGCGGTGATCCACGCGGTTGTGCCCGAAGTTGTGCGCTCGGTGCTGAGCGTGATCTAGCTTTTGTGGGGCGGACACTCTTGTCCGCCAGGAGCACGCGCTGAAACGGCTGTAACGTTTTGCCTTGCAAGTTGTTCCCTCCGATAGAATACCCGCAGAGACCGCCATCCCGTGCCCGCCAGAAAAGCGCCCAAAGTGTCGTCAGCTCTAAAACAGCGGCCAATCGCTGCCTCAGGCGAAGCTCGCGCGAACGAATTCCCGGCAGACGAACTACGGATGGAAGAAGCCCTGCGCTGCGCCCAGCGCGCTCTCGAAGCTGGAGAAGTCCCGGTAGGCGCGGTCGTCGTCTGCGACGGCCAGGTCGTGGGACGGGGATGGAACCGGAATATCACCGCCTGCGACCCGACGGCCCACGCCGAGGTGATCGCCCTGCGCGAAGCCGGTGCAACCGTTGGTAACCATCGTCTGGAAGGCTGCGATCTGTTTGTTACAATTGAACCGTGCGCCATGTGCGCCGGGGCGTTGGTGCATGCCCGCATTCGGCGCCTGGTATATGGCGCGGACGACCCCAAAGCCGGGGCCGTGCATTCGGTGATGCAGGTCCTGAATCATCCGCAACTGAGCCACAAGATCGAGGTTCGCAGCGGAGTGCTGGCAGGCCGCAGCGCGGAAGTGCTGCAGACGTTCTTTAAGAGCCGTCGTTAGAAGCCGTCGTTGGTCGTTAGCCGTTAGTCGTTGGTCGTTAGCTAGAGCGTTGTCATTCCGACCCCCGAGCGAATGCGAGGGGCGGAGGAATCTGCTTCCCCTGACGGCTGAGAGTTGACGGCTGATAACTGCTTTCCGGAGAGGTGCGTGAGTGGTTGAAACGATCCGCCTCGAAAGTCAGTCGACTAGTCGATTGTATGTGCCAGAACGTTGCAGTGACAGGGCAATAATGAGATGTAACTGATTGATATCAAACGGTGTCGGCGGATATCGCTTGAAACCAGAAGGAGCCGCACGTCACTTCTTATCGTCCCCTTAACAACGCCAAATTTGGGATCCTTTCACGGCTTTCTACAGTGGAGAAAAACATCGGGCGCCCTATCAAGCCGACCGTGTATTCCCTCGAGGAATTCAACCCGAAACTTGCGAGCGGGAATCATTTTTTGACCGCCGTGCTCAAAGGCTAAAAGGAATTTTTGCTAGGAGACGAGGATGAGCTTAGAAAAGTGGGTGGAGCACGGTTGGCTAAGGCGGGAGCCGACCAGCACGGGTGAGATCAAGGATCTTCTGGGAATTGTGGATCGTAGCCTTGCGGATTCAAAGGTCGAAGCTGCTTCGACCGACTTTCGATTTATCGCTGCTTTGAACGCCGCGCTCTGCATCGCGACGACAGCGCTCCGCGCCTCCAATGTGACTTCGGGCTCAATGATTGGGGTCACTCGGGGTTTTGCGCCGAGACTCGGCGCATCCTTGGCTCCTTCAGGTGGGAACTCCGAGTTTTGGCCGTAGCCATTGCGTCAAGACCACATAGGCGACAAGGAATGCCACTCCCCAAACCCAATTGGGCATGTTCACCTTCTCCTATCTGCCAACTCCAAGTTTACGCAGGAAGGTCATCAGCGGGCACCAGTTCGTGAATCCAGACTGAAACAGATTCAGCCCGACGAAAGCCGTGAACAGATGATCGTTCGGGCGCCCACGGGCCGTCGTCTAACGACACACAGACGAGCAACGCGTTCGAAGGCATCGCTAAACTGGACGTGTTTCCTCGTGGGGCCAGGTTGCTGTCGCAGATCTCGACATGTTTCCCGACTAGGAACAAGCGTGTATGACCGCCCGGCGAATGCGGCAGTTCACCCTTGGCGAAAGGCACTATACGTCCTCGAAATTGATAAACGAGCTTCGAAGTTTTCGGGGGATTCAGCGAGCGCTTCCATGGCTTCTTGAAAGGGTTATCGGCGATGGGGCTTTTTGGGTGCTCCACCGCTCCACCGACCCCTAGAGGTTAGAATCGAACACGGCGATCGAGTGCCGAGATTCAGCGGCAACTGGCTTCGCGATAAGCAGGTACAAACTCTAAGCGACACCTGCATGCGCGACTACCTGCAGCGCAGCAACCTTCGTGAGTCACGAACAAGTACCTGTGCGAGTTGCGGTCGACCACCATCACCTTTGCTTATCTATTGCGGTGCTACCGGTCGTCTACATTCCCAATACTCTGATTCGCATTTACCATTGTGAAAAGCAGTCCCGACCCAACTGTGACCCATACGGCGACGTCCAACGCCGGCACCCAACCTCGATGAACCGCTATGGAGGCGGTCACGGTAGATGAAACAACGCCGCCCAGACTTCCCACCGTGTTCATGAGGGCGGACAGTGATGCGGAATATCCCGGTGCGAGATCAATGCAGGCGGCCCAGAAATTTGCCGCCCCAAACATGGTAAAGCCAGCTGCCAAAGCAATCATGGGAAGAGCAACGGCTGTGAGACTGATATGGTTGCCGGTGTACAACAACAAGGCCGCAACACCCATTCCAACCCACACCGCTGCCAAGCGCCCTTTTCGGCGGTCAGAGACGTGGGCGACGCGATCCGAAAACCATCCGCCGACCGGGGACAACAGGGCCATTGCGAGGAATGGGGCAGAAGTCCAGGCGGCAGCGTGCATTAAGTCCAGTCCACGCATTTTCACGGCGTAAAAGTAAAACCAGTTGTAATAGACATAAAAGGCATAGCCCTGAAAACCATAGGCCAGGATCAAGGCCCACACCGACAGACTGCCAAACATTTTGCCCCATGGAACTTTAATCGCGGTTTGCTGCGGCCGGGGAGTAGCGCTTTCCGATCCAGGGTGAATAGTTCTCAACTCCCTCCGGTTCACCCGTGGATGCTCTTCGGGCCAGTCGGTCGCGTACCAATGCCAAAGCGCGACCACCAAAAAGGCAAGCGCCGCAGATATTCCAAAAGAAACGCGCCAGCCCCAATGGACCATGGTCCAGGCGATGGCGATGGGAGTCAGGGTTCCTCCCAACCCCAAACCACAAACCTGTAAGCCGCTGGCAAACCCGCGTTCGCGCAGCGCAGTCCATGATGCTATGACGCGAGTTACGTTGGAAGAGACCGCCGCTTCTCCCACCCCGGTTAGGAAGCGCACGATTCGAAAGATCGCGAGAGCACTGATCCCCGTTGCTCCCGCAAATCTGGGTGCAAACACCATCGCTCCGGATCCGACCGCGAAGCAGAAGATGGATGCTGTCAAGGTTCTACGCGGGCCGATGCGATCGCAAACATATCCCCAAGGAATCTGAAACAGCCCATATCCCCAGAGAAAAGCACTGAACACACGTCCCATGGAAATCGTACTGAAGGAAAATTCCTCTTCAATGTATTTCCCTGCAATGCTCAAGTTCAGGCGATTGAGCGCGGTGACAGCCATGACGGCCATGACAATGCCCATTACGGCCCAACGGACATGCGTGCCGCCGACGGCTTCGTCTAACCCGTCGGATTCACCAGTGAGCTCGTGCAAGCGGCTTTTCATAACGGATGGCGACGCGGGCAATTCTTGTTGTTTAGCCGCCATCGCCAATGCGACGCCCCGGCTCTCTGTGTAATCAGCGTCTGATCTGCAGACGAGAGTGTTAGAAGTGGGAGACCGAAAGCTCGTTAGGCCTCGTTATTCGGCTGCTAGAAAATTACTTTCAACCCCAGCTGAATCTGTCGCGAGGTTGTGGAGGTCTGGTTCAAGGCCGTGGGTAGCGAGCTACCGTTGAAGTCGTAAACCGAGTTGTTCTGGCCGAATGTGTTCAGGAAACCCGGTGACAGAAAGTTGGTGTGATTCAGAATGTTAAAAAATTCTGCTCGGAACTGGATGTTGAAGGCTTCGGAAATACTTGGGATGCGCGTGTTCTTGAAAATCGAGAAGTCCACCGTGGTAAGCCGTGGCCCATAGAATTGATTGCGATGGGTGTTGCCCAGCACGTTGGAACAGAACTGCATACCGGCAGGCGGAGTCACGCCCGAAGGCACTGAGGGAAACGAATTCGGCGCACAACCGTAAGGGTTCGCGGCGGTAGCGGGAACCAACGAAGTCGGAGCAGTCGGAGGCGTGAAGCAGTTCGTGTTCAAGTAGTTTAGGCCGCCGTGAATCGGACTGCAGCCGGGGGTCAGGCTGGCGAAGTCCATCGAGAAATCGCCGTTGAAGCCGGTGCCCAGTGGATCGTTGCCGTCGCCGGTAGTTACCGTGAAGGGTGCTCCGCTATAGGCGGAGACGATGGTTCCCAGTTCCCATCCGCCGGTCAGGGTTGACATCAGCTTTGACCCGCCCTTCATCGTCGGAAGATCCCACATCAGGGTGGCGGACAGCACGTTCCGTATATCAAAGTCGCAGGCTCCCACTCTCGCCGATTTAATTAACATGAGAGGCACGGCGATCGAATTCAGAAACGTGTCTCCGGTGACCGGGGCTGAGCTCAGGTCGCTGCACTTTCCATAGGCATAAGAAATCTGCCCCTGCACTCCCTGATTGAAATTCTTCTTCAGTTGAGTCTGGAAGGCGTTATAGGAAGCTGCGCCGTCAAAAAGGACGGGGCGGATTCCGGCCCCGCCTCCCCAGTTTGAGTCGATGCGAGTGCCGGTTTGCTGATTGGCGCAGGTGTTGCCGGGGCTCAGTTGCGAAGGATCACAAGGGAATACCAATCCCACACCATTCACCGCCGTTGGCTGAACCAGGTTGATGTCATCGGCTGCAGCGGAGGTGTGCAGAGAGCGCGATCCAACGTAGCCGACCAACAGCAAATAACCGGACCCAAGCTGCCGCTGAACGTTGGCGTTCCAGTTCATCACATAGGGGCGCTTGGGGTAGGCATCGATAAAGCGGTTGCGAATGTGTTGTGGGTTGAAGTTGACATTGGGATTAATGCCGCTGCCCAGCGTGGCTCCGGGCGCTGCGCCAATAATCTGGAACGGGGCGGTAGCCGCAGTGTTCAGACCGAACTCATAAGGAAGCGGCAGCACGTCAAACATGCCAAATCCGGCTCGCACCGATGTTTTTCCATTCTTGAAAGGGTCCCATTCCACACCGAGGCGAGGCTCGAAATCCTTGGTGGTGGGATTTTGCAGAAGAGGGCTGTTCACGCCTACCGGTCCACACGCCGTTGTGTTTGGAGTGCAATTGGAGAGGCTGATGATTTCCTGGAATCCTGCCGCGGCGACGGTGTAGCCGTTCACGGTATATCCCGGAACGGTGTTCGCGTCTGTGGGCTTGGTGGTCATCTCGTAGCGCAGGCCCATGTTGAAAGTCAGGTTTGGTTTGACGTGCCAATCGTCCTGCAGGTACCCGGCAAAGAGCTTCTCCCGCAATCCCACCTCGTGAGATCCCCCAGGCGCAAGCGCATTGAGCTGATCGCCTTGGTTGGTGAGAAAGCTGGCTAGGCTGCCGTATGTGCTCATTCTGCCATTCGGGCTCAACTGTTCGAGCACGTTGTATTGCATGTACTCGAAGGCAAAGCCGAACTTGATGGAATGCTTGCCGTGGGTCAGGAAGGCGTCGTCTGCGGCCTGGTACGAATTCCAGGCGTGGGTGAAGCGGTTGAATCCACCTAAACCATAAGCCGTGGTCAAACCGGGCACGGGAATCTCGGGAGGGGCGCTGGCGCCGGGCGCGATCGCGAGCGCAGCATCTTTCGATACGGTATCGCCCGATACAGGGTTATTGATCTTTCCCAAAGCCCGGTTGTAGCCGAGGCGGAGGGTGTTCACTAACGACGGACTGAAGATATGCGTCTCTTCGAAACTGCCCATCTGCCGGCGCGAGAACACCTGGTGTACTGTGTTCGCCAACGGATCGGCTTGCGATTGCGGGCCGGAGTCGAAGAAGTAGCTGCCGGTCAGGCTGTCGGAATTTGAGATGCGATGATCGAACCGGGTGATGAAGTTGTTTTCGTTGGCAATGGTGGCCACATTCACATTGAAAGTTTGTATTCCAAGACCGTTAACCGTGTCGACGATTTTGTCGGGTGCGCCGGCGGGGGCCACTGGCCACAAGGCCAGATACGGCTGAATCGCAGGAACGGCAAAGGCGCGGGAGGCTGCGTCCGGCACATTGATGCTTCCAGAAGCCTCCTGGCTCTGGCGGAATCCCTCATAGGAAGCGAAGATGAAAGTTCGATCTTTCACAATTGGGGCGCCGGCGGAACCTCCAAACTGAATGCGGCGGAAGGGGGCAATCGTCGGTCCGTCAAAATAGTTCCGGGCATCAAAAATGCTGTCCCGGTCGAAGAAAAACGCGGTTCCGTGTACTTGGTTGGTGCCCGACTTGGTAATCGCATTGATAATCGCGCCGGATGTTCTTCCGTATTCTGCAGTGTAGCCCGTGGTGATGACTGAGAATTCTTGGACTGCATCTACTCCCAGATTCAGTCCAGTGGAGCCGCCGGGGGCCGCGTTGGTGTAGTCGTTAATGCTGACGCCGTTGAGACGGTAGCTGTTTTCGTTGGGACGGTGTCCCGAGTCGCTCAACTGGTTTCCAAAGCCACGATTTCCCTTGTTGGCATTGAATGATGTCGTAGCCTGGTTTGGAATGTTGACCACGCCGGGCTCCAGTGTTGCCAAACTCGTCCAGTCGCGACCGTTCAGCGGCAGTTCGCGGACGGTTCTGGAATCTACGGTCGAACTGACCGCGGACGACGAGGTTTGCACGTCCGGCGGGGTGCTCATTACCTGAACCGTTTCAGTCACCTCTCCCGGCTTCAGGGCGATGTTGAGGGATTGTTGTGCGCCGACTGTGAGAACGATCCCCTTCTGCACCGCGGTCGAGAATCCCTTATTCGACGCAGATACTTCGTAGGAACCAGGCAAGAGGTTGGGGGCTGAGTAGAAGCCGTCGCCGTTCGAGGTCGCCTCGCGAACCTCGCCGGTGCCGAGGTTCTTTATCGAGACCTTGGCGCTGGCGATCGCCGCCCCCGACGGGTCGGTGACCGTTCCCGAAAGAGTGGCACCCGCTACCTGCGCTTTGGATTGCACCGACCAGAACAGGCTGACAAAAAGTACGAGCACCCAGTACTTCTTGCAACCCACCACTGCTTCCAATCTGTCTTGGATCGTCATAGTGTCCTCGCTTCGCGGCTAGGAAGGAATTCGTAGAGCGCTTTGCAAAGCGCCGCTAGATCTCTGGTAACCACCTTGCTCGGCCCCCCACAGGCACTAAGCTTCAGAAGAAGATACTCAAGCGAACCCGGCCACTTTGCACACAGCCAGGCTTCCGGCGCAATCCTTGAACTATCCGATGCGGAACCTTTTCACATCACCGTGCTTCCATCTGAAAATAAAGAAGATGCGGTTTTCTCTCTCCGATTTTGACGTTGAGAGTTGTAAGGGGATATACTCGCCCACGGTACTTTCGGAATCATGGGTACTCCTGCCTTCGTCGCTAGGGTTCTCCATTTCGGTGTTTTTGAGGTAGACCTCAAGGCCTGCGAAATCCGCAAGCACGGTGTCCGGCTCAAGCTCTCCGAGCAGCCTTTTCAAGTTCTCGCGGTACTTCTCGAGAGCCCGGGCGAGATCGTCACCCGAGACGACTTGCGCAGCCGGCTATGGTCCGGCGACACATTCGTAGATTTTGATCACGGACTGAACAACGCCGTGATGCGGCTTAGGGAAGTCCTGGGCGATTCCTCCGAAAACCCCCGATTCGTGGAAACAATCCCGCGGCGCGGGTATCGGTTCATTGCGCCGGTTGCGGGTCCCTTTCTCCCGGGAAACTTCCAGAGTCAGATAAGGAATGGGCCCGTTCCCGTCCCACAGGAGGAGCCGCACAGCGAAGCGCTGCCGGAGGATGTTCGCTCGGAACCAGCAAGTCACCGGTGGGAGACTAGTGCGCATTTTCTGGTTGTCGCCGCTGCGATCTTGTTGGCCTGCGTTGTAGGTGCGACCGGGCTCTACCATTACCGGAGGGCGGGCGCCGGCGCGATGCTTCCCACGCACAACAAGTCGCTCGTGGTGTTGCCGCTGGAGAATCTTTCCGGAGATAAGGATCAGGAATACTTCGCCGACGGCATGACTGACGATCTGATTGCCAATCTGGCGAAGATTCATTCTTTGCGAGTGATTTCGCGGTCGACGGCGATGACCTACAAGGGCACGCACAAGCCCCTGTCGCAGATCGCGAGTGAACTGAACGTTGACGCGGTCGTCGAAGGCACGGTTCTTCGCGTAGGGGATCGCGTGCGAATCACGGCGGAACTCGTGCAAGTGGCGACCGACGGTCATCTCTGGGCCGACACTTACGAAAGCCAGATGGGCGACATCCTGGCGCTACAGAATCGTGTTTCTTCCGCCATTGTCAATGAGATCCGAATCAATCTAACTCCGGAGGACCAGAAACGGCTCGCCAAGAATCCGGCGGTGGCTCCCGAGGCATACGAGAACTATCTCAAGGGGCGCTATTATTGGAACAAGAGATCGGATGAGAACCTGACCAGAGCCATCGGATACTTCGAAGACGCCACGCACCAAGCCCCGAATTATTCGCTCGCATATGCTGGCCTTGCCGATTGCTATGCCATTATCAGCGCCGAAATTTTCGGGACCATGTCAGCGGAGCAAGCGGCTCCGAAAGCCAAAGCGGCGGCCCTGAGGGCCCTTGAACTCGATCCCACGCTGGCGGAAGCGGAAACTTCGCTTGCTACGGTGAGTTTTAACTACGATTGGGATTGGAGTGCTGCCGCTGCGGGCTTCGCTAAGGCGATTAAGGACAACCCCAGCTATGCGACCGCTTACCAGAGATACTCACTTTACTTGATGGCGATGGGTCGGCCCGATGATAGCGTCGAGCAGATCAACAAAGCGCGAGAGCTAGATCCGCTCTCCATCAGCATCAACTTCAGCCTGGGATGGCGGTTCTACATGGCACGACAGTACGACCGCGCCATCCAGCAGCTTCGCGACACTCTTGAAATGGACCCGTCCTACGAACTGCCCCATCTGGTTCTCGGTTTGTCGTACGCGCAAAAGGGCGATTTCGGCCACGCCCTTCCAGAACTGCGTAAGGCGGTTGAACTGTCTCGCGGAACGCCCTTGATGATTTCGGCATTAGCCAATGCCTACGCACGATCAGGAAACAAGGCGGAGGCCGAAAAGCTGCTGGCGGCTTTAGTATCGCAGTCAAAAAGCGAGTACGTCTCTCCCTACTACTTGGCGATCGTATACGCCGGCCTCAAACAGCCTGACACAGCCATCGATTGCCTAGAGAAGGCTTTTGCCGACCGATCCAATGGTCTCGTGTTTCTGAAGGTCGACCCCGCTCTGGACGATCTGCGCTCCAACCCGCGATTTGTCGCCTTACAACAGAAACTTCACTTCCCTGCCTGATTCTCTGGGCCGCTTCAGCGCTACACGACGCGAGGCATCGATCTACAAGGCTAGATCCAATGCAGGAGAAAATGGGAGCAAACGGATGCGACACAAACGTCGAAATAGGATTTGGAACACCGGCGTTTCCACGGTTATTACTTCCGCATACTGAAAGGTGAAAGAGCGAAGCCCCACGACGCAGAGAGCAGCTAAATCGTGGAGGTAAAGATGACACGCAACTTCGCGTTAGTGGCGAGCGGAGTATCGATTCTCAGGAGTCATGACATTCGTTGTGAAACAAGACGGAATCGTTTACGAACAACGATATTGGCCCAAAGACTGGAGATTTTCACGGCGAACCTGTGTCATCGCCGTGTCGATTTCCAGATGCCGTCTGATCCATTGACCGACACTACCTGGATTCTCATGCTGCAGGGGACTTATACGCATGCTAAAGACGAGTCTGACTGCGCCATTTCATCAGACAAACCTGGATTCTTGTCTTCCCTCTCGTGTCTACCCTGCAGAATGTTCGACGATCAGTACAGCACTTGCTTTACCAAGGAGACACGACAATGGCGCAAGACATCAACGCGGCTGGCCAAAGAAAGAAAGACGTGCTCAAGGCGAAACCTGGGTATTGTTCTTCCGTACTACTCGACAATCTGATGGCAAACGGGTGGAAAACAAAGTCCCTATAGGCTTGGTCCGACACCTCCCCGCGGCAAGCAGTGCATGGGCCGAGGTCGAACGACACCATGTTCCAATCAACCGGGTGGATGTGCGACGCGGATTGATCTTTGGAGACTTAGCTCAGCACTACGCAGAACACGAGTTAGCTGAAACCTCCGAATCAATCCGCCCCAAGGATATTTTTGCACGATCGACCTCGATGCGAACGAACCTCATCGCAAAACGGCAAAGCATTCAGTCGGACAATATGAATATCTGATTTAAGGACGAAGCATTGCAGCGGTTCTGCCGCATGGTGCCCCCGCGGCCGGGCTCCTCAAGGCAAAGGCCGCTGCTTTTCACGCGGATTCTGACGCGCCCTTCGCCCGCGTCGCTAACTGCAAAGAGTTCATTGGGGGGAATTGTCGCCTGCCCGCAATTCCACTGGATCAGATTGCCGGGGCCGCCCGGCGTTTTTCCGTCTCCAGGTGCGGTCGTTCCGTTCGAAATGTTCAGGCATAAACTCACTTCGCCATTGACGGTATGAATGGAATACAAGCCGCCGGCGCGTTCCACAAAATTGAACTCCATGTTGCTGAAGCCACCGCCGCAAGAATAGGGGATGATTGCGGCTCCCTTGTCGGTCGAGTTGCGCGTGATATTAAAGCACAATTTTGTAGCCTCGGACATGATCTGGTGCGTGCCTTCGATTGCACTCTGGGGGGCATTGGGCAGGGGTGTGACGCCGTCGATGACGTAGGTCGTGATGGAGCGAACGGGGAGCGAGTCGACGAGATGGCCGCTTGCAACAGCCACAGTCTTCTCCTGAAGATTTACTCCCTGGTCTCCCGATGTCCGGTACATCGTTACCGAAGCAGGAACGCCACGAAACGCCGAGAGATCGAGATCATTGAACCCGGTTGCATCCCAGTTGGTGCTGACCAGCACAAGGCGCTTCGAGGAATGGGAGTAGGCAGCAAGCGTGTTATAGGCACCACCAGCGGAAATAATCTGAGAACCCGGTCGAATAAATCGCGTGTACTGGGCGAGCGCGTAATACTGTTTTTCCAACTGCGGTTCGCCACCTTTGGGATCGAAGGCGATGACGCCCCAGTCGGGCTGCCAAAGCACCCAGGATTCGGCGCCCATATCGCGCAGGTCCATGCGGATCGAATCGGCCATGAAGAGTGCGCCCCACATTTCGGTTTTGTCCCCTTGGCCGCCTTGGCAGCAGCCCAGTTCGCTCATCCAGGTTGGCTTCTGGAGCTTCTGACCAAGCCTTTTGTACTCCTTCAACTTGGCAGGATCGCCGACGCTGTGATGGTAGTCATGCGTGTTTAGCCGCCCCAATGCCGACAAACTCGATGCACTGAGTTCTGTGGCGGTGCCAATAGCGGCCGAGATGTTGTTCGTATCCACTCCGGACACAAAAGTATCCACCCCATCGCGCTTCAAGCGTTGCGCCAGCATCGGCAGAATCGCATTCTGTGTCTCTGCCGGAACTGTATAGCCCTCTTGTCTGCCGCCCGCCTTCCACCATGCGCCGTCCGGTTCGTTGAACGGCTCCACGCTCTCAAAACGAATTCCCTCCGCCTCTCGAAAATGTTCCACGACCGTTGCCAGGTAGTTCACGAAGCTTTCGAGCATCTCCGGACGGAGATTGTCCTGATGCTCAATGCTCGTGCCGGAAGAGCATCCGCTTGCGGTCATCCAGTAAGGTGGTGAATACGACGCGGCTTCGAAGATGCTCGCGCCTCGCTTCTTTGCTTCCTGGAGCATTCGGCGCTGGGACGCATCCCGTGTCCAATCGAAGGCCGCGCCGGGCCCGGACTGAAAGCCTTCCATCTGCGCGTCCGGCCGCATATGCGTGTGCGTTGGGTCGTCGCCTCCTCCAATGTTGTAACGGGCGATCGTGAATCCCAGGGTCAACCGCTTGGCTGGGTCGCCAAAGAGCAGGTCCATGTACTCGTCCTGGATTTTGGGGTCTTTGATTTGGGCCGGTTGTCGCCCGCCTCCGTAAAGATCATTCGCTTCCCATGCCAGCGACATGCCCCATCCGCGAAGCGTCTGCATAGGCCGCGGAAGAATGCGACCGATATTTCGCAGCGCTTCAGGAACTGGGTTTTCCGCTGGAGGGACTACGGAATCTGCCCGGCTCGTCTTCGCTTGCGTCTGCCCCTGCCCCATCAGGGCCGCGACAATATCCGGCAGCAGATCGCCCGTCACTGGATCGATGACCCCGCTAAAGCAATACCCTTTGATTCCCCGGCGGATGTTGAACACTGTCGTATCGCACATCGGAGATTTGCCGGCGGAGTCGTACGAATAATAGAAAAGGTACCCGATGTTCACCGCGCTCGGCATCGAACGGAGACGATCGATCACTTTCTCGTGAAATGCCTGAATCACTTCGGCGCGGTTCATGGCCGGAAATTCACCCTTGGTATCGGCTTTGTTCCTGTCATCTGCTGTTGGGCCACTCCCGGTCGGCTGAAAATACCAACTCTTGCTCGACCAAAACGCGGACGCGGCCTCATTCCACTCCGTAATCCAGATCGGTTTTGTCTCCACGTGAGGGAACGTCGCCGCCTGGCTAGTTAGCTCTCCCGTCGCCCTCTCAACCATGTCGGCGGTCGTGTCTGCGGGCGGGTAGATGTGAGTGCCATAGCCGTCGACGAGACTCGTGTAATCGAAGGTCTTGCCGGAACTATCCGTGAAATGTGCTAACGCTTGAATCAGCGCGGCCGAGTTCCCCGTGGGATTCGACATCCCGAACGTGATGATTGTCGCGGCGGGGAAATACTCCCGGATCAATCCTGCGAATGTCTTAAGAAAAGGCACATACCCGGCGGCAAACTGGTGCACCTGTTCCTGCGTCAGAAACCACTGCCAATGATGCGCTGCAAATTCTGACGTCTTCGGCATGTCCGCATCGTTGCAATAGAGGTCCAGCTCATTGCCGATCTCGAACGCATCCACGGACAGCCCCGCCTGTTTCAACGCGTCGAAATACGAGCGCACACGGTGCTCAAACTTTGCGAGGTCGATCTTGCTGAGCGGGAAAGTTCCCCATTGGCAGCCGCTTTGTGTGGGGTCGATGTAATCCTTCTTGTCAAAGTCGGAGCCGGTGTGACTCACCACCGCCAGAATCTTCATCCCGCGGGCGTGAACCTGCTGGACCATGTCCACAAACAATTGGGCGCCCTCTGGCGTATCTGGTCCGAAGCCGTCGCGAAACCACTGTGGATGCAGCCGTGCAATGCCGTCGAATACTGCAAGGCGACGGGCTTCGAACACCCCAGCGCCGTTGTATGGCCCGTTGAACGGATAGATGTTCGGCTCTCCAGGCGGCGAGATCGTCCATTCTGTCGCCATATTCGAGCGATCAATCCCGATCTCCAATTTTGGCGGTAGCCTCGAAGTGTTGTCAGCGGGCGCCGCCGGTACTGCCAGCAGCCACGCAACTAACGTTGATGCAATCAGCAATAGACGTAAGTGCCTCTCGCAGGCCATTCCTTCTTCTCCGGCGGTTTTCCCAACGATTGTACCGACGACGCGTTGCATCCCCACATTCCGGTGTGATATCTCAGGAGGCGCCGCCTCTACTTATGAACACGAGCCCCGGAAAATGTTCTCGAAGGATTCACGCCTTTTGCTCTGTGGATGCGTTACCTCGCGCGGACTCTCCACGACCTGTACTTTGAGCTAGGTACGAGGAATTACGGTTGCGGACGGAACTGGCCGTTAACTTGCTGATGAGGCCGACCTGTCTGACAGAGATGTGAATAACTTTTCACATGGATCACCGGGAATAAATGGATGGGATGGTGAGTTATAACCATTTGTCGCCCATGTCCGGCACCCTGAGCGCCGAAAAGCGACTTCAGGCGCTGGACGCGACTTTTGGAGGAACCGGGGTTTAAGTTCAAGGGCGGACCGAATTGTCCTAAAGTCGTGATCCCGCACAAGCTCTCAACGCTGAACATTTTGATTTACTCAAAGAGGGGAAAGAACTGATGAAGACTAATTGGGAGAATGCTGTTCTGGGGGGGATTTTCATGCTGGCGATCGCGGGGCAGTGCGACTTGTGGGCGCAGGCGGGCGCCAGTCAACCGTCCGTTCTCCACATTCAGCAAACACAAACTACGTTACCGCCAAACGGATCTGTCCCGACTTTTCTTGCCATGTATCACATACTCGCTGGCGCAAAGTCGCCGGTCAATGTGTTGGCTCTAAAAGGGACCCTTTCGCTGAAGAACGATAGCCAGAATTTCAGCCAGGTTCTGTGGGTACTACCCTTCTGGCAAGGCCAATGTCCAGCGAATGACATCGGTTTGCAGAACGTTGCTGGTTTTCTATGGATTGACATTACGAAGAACCCGTCTCGATCGACCGCTTCATTCCCTGTAGATTTAACTTTCCCCAACCCCTTGTCGGCGACTGGATGCATAGGCCTTTATTATGGCGGTGGGCCAGTGTTTGCAGGTGAGACGACAATGACAGCCGACTTGGAACTCACGTACAGCCCGACAACCTCCAACGCAAACACAATAATCAATGGGCTGGGCGGCGAATATTGTTTTGGTCAGGACTGGGGCTGTCAGAATGCCACGGTGATTGACGGAGAAGCGTTCGCGGCTCCGATCAGCCTGAACACTTCCGGGCATTTGCTGGAAATCTACGGAAACATCAGCGACAGCACGTTTGATGGAACGAAAAACTTCGGGCCGCTTCCGACCGGCGCGTCTTGGGGCACTATCAATGATTTCTACCTGCTTCCCGGAGGGTGCGGAATATTTACCCAGAACCTCAATAGCCAGGGATTTCCAAATCCAGCACCGCTGTCAACCCTGTACGGTTGGCTTCCCAAGGATGCGCTGCACCTTGCGAGCGTGCCCCAGGTAGAAAGAATTCCGACAGGGCAGAAGGGGATGGCAGCGCTTCAAAATCAGGTCGAGACTATTTTCTCCGCTCCTATAAAGGTCAATGCCGGAGATTGCCTAGTTACGATCTATGGCAGAAGCGGCAACGGAGCGACGGACAACGAAACACAGGTTCTGGGATTGATGGGGCCATAAAGGGCTTATCCAGGATCGTCCGACTGTAGAGCAACAATTTTTGTTCCACGCTTTGATACGCTAACAGAGTAGATCCAGAGAAAAAATCGAGGGGCACATTGCATATGAAGACATCTTCCTACTTAATTGCTCTGCTCCTATTTCTGGCGCTCATCCCTGTGCCATCCGCTGTAGCGCAGAACCCGGTTGGGGAGCAGCCGTTGGTGTTGAGCGATGCAGTCTTGCCGACTTCATCGAAGAACCCCTTGCTCGATTCCCGCATCTTCAGTCCCGAGTTTTATCGGAAATTTAATCCCGACTTGGGCCTTACAACAGACCAGGAAGCGATCCAGCAATGGACAAGCACAGGAGCCAATCACTGTTTGCGAGGCTCGTTTTATTTTTATGCCACTGATTATCTGAAGCGTTATCCGGACCTCGGATTACCTTCGGCATCGCCGAGCGCATGCGATTCTGCAATTTTGCAGTTTGCGACGTATGGATTTAACCAGGGCAGAATCGGCGCTTTCGAGAGCTACCCCATTGTTTTCGATTTCAATTATTACGTCGATGCCGCCAATAATCCCGACATCAACCAGCTTTATAGCAGCGGCACCTGGGATCAGGTGGATGTACAAATCCACTGGTTACAACAAGGCATTGACGAGCTTCGGGGCGCTTCGGCTTTTTTCAACATCCAGGAATATCAGGAGCGCTATGCGGACATCGTCGGACTTCGCCCGGAGAGGGCACTGTTTCAATATGTCACGGTGGGGCAAGCTGAACGTCGCTTAGGCAGAATTTTGTGGGCTGATCCGTCGGAGTGGAGCGCGCTCGTTGCCACGACGCAGGAATCCCCCGTCAGCGCGGCTCCCAATGACCTCGTTCGGAGCTTCACTGCCGCGAATGGCAAGCTGACAACGGCAATCGTAAAGTCACCGACGTGGTATACATCGTCTTCGACGCCATATCCAAGCTCGGTCCACGTGTGCGATGTTCCACCACCCGACAAAAACAACGACTGGAACAATCTCACCACTTTTCTGACTCCGCAAGGCGTTAAAGCTGGATGCGACGTCGTGCGACTCGCGCCCAACAGCTCATACCATCTTGTTTTGCCCCAGCATCAGCCGCCATCACTGAACTACGTGCTCAATCACTGGCCCTACCTGCAGATTAACAACGCTCAGGATTTTGTTTTTGATGGCAATGGCTCGACGCTGTACTTCACCGGACCAACTCAGGGAATCGATATCAATTACAGTCAACGCGTCGTGATTCAGAACCTCACGATCGACTACGGAAATCCCCTCGATCCTAATCCACTCTGGCGAGGGCCACTTTATGCTGCAATCGGGACCATCGTGCCTGACGGCACAAGCTCCGCACATATTGTTCTCGATGCGGGTACTCCCATTCCCCCTGGGTTCTCGCCATATATGTACGCCTTCAATTTGTGGGACAGGACGAAAAATGAGGCCGCGCACGACGACTATCTCAACACCGGGCCGGGCGACCAGGGCTGCGATTATGCCTGCATCACGAGTCATGGACAGCAAGATCCGTCGCAACAGTCGATGTTCCTGAAGAACGGTAGCCTCTACCCAAAATCGAACGCCGCCGGTAAGTGGGTGGCTTCGCAGTTGGCGCCATACCCCAACCGCGATGTGATGGTCCGGTTCTCGGAGTTTCTTGCCTCCGACATCATCGACGACTTCGGATCGAGCGACATTCGAATTATCAATACGTCGGTCCTTACCTCGCCGTACATCGGCATCTCGGCAGCAAGCCAGGGCGGGCGGGGCTTGTCCTATGAAAACGTGGTTGTAAAGCCGAGCCAAGGTCGTCCGATTTCAACCATGGCGGACAACCACATCAACGGAGTTGGCGGAGACATCATCATCGAAGGTGGCGATTTCAGCCACGAAGGCGACGACGGCCTGAACGTCACCGTTGTATCGGACACTCTGACGACAGTGAATTCCACAAGTTCCTTCGTCATCAGTGGCCCGGATGCGGCTCCCACTGTCGGAGACACGCTCGCGTTCTTCGACCAGGGCCTCGGATATCTCGGCTCAGCGACGATTGAGTCCATCAGCCCGTCCAACCTTCCACCGTGGGGCGGACAGCCGATTACTGTCGGGCTTAGCGCGCCGGTCAATTGGCTGAGTCCGGGAATCTTCGTCACGGACATCAGCCACGTTCCGTCGCGCGTCTATATTTCCGCCGTACGGATTCACGACAAGCTGGGACGCGGCATCCTCCTCGGAGGATTTCACATGTTGGTTCAAAACTCGAGTTTCAGGAATATCACGGCGACGGGAATTGGCGCGATCTTTTCAACGTATTTTCAAGAGAGCACGGGCGTCTCCGACATCGCCATCCGCAACAATCAGTTCATTGGCACCAACTATGTGCCGAAGTTGTATCAATCCAGCGTTGACCGCACGAACTACTACCCGTCGCGGGACGCATCGTTTGCGATGTTCGGTGACGTCTTTTCGAACTACGACGATGCAGGGAACGAAGTCACCGCGATCTACCCGCTCTTTCAGCAGCTTGACATCTCGGGCAACACCTTTCAAAGCGTGACCGGCGCCGGAGTCTACTTAACTGGGATCAAAGACATTCATATCGACAACAACGACTTTGCAAGATGCGGTACGGTGCCAGACGCGGACCCTCTGTACTCGTACTACGGGTCGAAATCGATCTCGGGTTTGGTTTTATCTTTCGCCGATAATGTTTCAGCAACCGGCGATGTGACGAACTCGCGAAACTGTGCGGCGCGCGCCGATTCCGCATCAAGCAAGAATGTTGTGGTGCATCCGTGATCACGCCGTGAGGGTTCGAACTTGGTAACTGTTTTCTCTGGTGCGTTTACGCTGGTGCTTGCCAGGACTGCATGCAGCGGAACTTCGAGCCCATGCGAAAGCAGGTGGAAGCATGGCAGAGGTGTGAGCTAACCGATGTCACCGCGAAGGTCGTGATCTATGACGCGACGGATCTTGCAGAACAAGGTTCAAAGAGCGTGTCTCTTAGCGGCGTGCTGTGTCTGGCTCATGTGCTTCGGGGCGCTGGCTCAGAGAGCGCCCGTCGGTCGCATCGTCGGCCATATCGACGGGATCAGCCGGGATGGGGATCACTATTTCCTCCTGGGCTGGGCTTGCCAACAGGGGCAAAGCAAATCGATTAATGTCCAACTGTTCGGCATGAAAACATCGAACGGCATGACAACGGATGGCCCTCTCTTCGCCGAAACGGCGGATCTTTACAGTGAACCTGGTGTGGCAGAGGTCTGCCGGGATCACGAAGACGGCAAGCATCGGTTTATCCTCACGCTGCCTTATGGGTATGGTCCGGAAAGCAAGCCCACTGTACATGGGATCCGCGTCGTGGAAGGCATTCCGAACGATCTGATTGCGGGATCTGGACAAAGCCAGCCAATGCGGGCTCTCGACGCACCCTACGCCATGATTCCTCGTCTTAGCGGCAGCTACCGCGCTCTGACCCATCCCGGCGTGTTTGTGACAGCCGAGGAGTTAAGAGACGTTGCCTCGCGGATCGATCGTCAAGGCAGCTACTCCGGGCAACGTTTTAGCCTGCTCGCGAAACAGATCAAGCAAGATCTCGCCTCCCCGACCGATTGGGACGTGACCTACTCAGGCCCACTTCCGGGAGTCTATGAATACGTGTTTTCCTACGAACCCCAGGATCAGCATGACGCCGAAACCCGCGTCGCGCTGACGATCCCGCAAGGCGCAAAAGCACCCGCCGGAGCGGCCGTCGTCGCTTCGCGGCTGGCGCTTTATGCGGCGCTGCTGAAAGCTGGCGTCAAGGCACCCTCGGGTTCGCCAGGCTCCGATGAGTCAGTCGCTCTCGCAAAACGCATTCTTCTCGCTTGGGCCGACCGGGGATTTCGCGATTCGAACGGGCACTTCCTCGAGTTGGGGGCGTTCACACGCGATGGCCACGGGCGACCGAATTCGATGCTCGGGCTCACGCTCGGAAGAGGCATCATCTATTCTGTTCATGCGCAGGACCTCCTCGAATGGCTGGGCGCACTCAATACTGATGAAATACGACGGCTCAACGCCTTTCACGGTGCCATCTTCGAACTGGTACGACAGTCCGAGAATGTGCTCTATGCGGGAGTCGGGTTTCCCTACTCCGACTGTTCTCGTGCCACCAACCTCGCCACCAACGCCATGGTCGGCATGCTGGCAACCGCGCGTCTTCTGAACGACGAGAGCAAGGTCAAGGCTGTTTTGTTCGGCGCTGACCCTGTGGCTCCGGTCCTGGATCCATGGACCCATTTGTTTGACCGTCTCATCTACGGGCAATCCGACGGGCCAGTACCTGGATGCGTCAACAACCACGAATCAGACAGCGAGAGCAGTTTGGAACATCATCATGACTACCAGACTCAGCGCGCTGCACCGGGCGAGATCGCCGATCGGTTCCGCAATGCCGAACCTGGAAAAGGCATTGGCTACCCAATGTTCACCTTGGAGCGGCTTTTCGACGCAGCTGAGCTGATGCGAATCGCCGGCTTTGATCCTTACGGATATCGGGGGGCCCACGGCCAATCGATCGAGATGGCAATCGAATACTATGCCTGTTTCGCCAAGGGCGCGGGTTTTTACAAAACGGTTACGCTGGAAAATTCCAGTTCTTGTGCCGATGCCGCTCAATACTATGGCAAGGTCGTCAACGGCGTTGACCGCATGCTGTTGATTGGCGCGGACAGATTTCCGGCAAACAATGCCATTACCAGGCTTGAGCCCGAAGCCCAGAAGGCGGCAGGCACCGGAGCGTTTTACACCGATGCCATTCTCTTCGGAAAATGGCGGGATTGAGGCAACGTACGACAAGTCGGCTTAGGGAAGCGATTCGGGTTTACTCCTGCCTGACGGGCACTCGGAAGGTAGGGGGCGAGCAGCACTGCAGCAAGACTTTGAAAGTTGGCGGGGACTCGAAACCGCGGCCTCCTGCGTGACAGGCAGGCGTTCTAACCTGCCGAACGAGGCCCCCGTGCGCAAAACTTCTCCGTGACAACCGTTACTCGTCTGACCGCCCGCCTGTCCTAAAACTCCTGAAAATGCCCACCGCTATTTACAGGGCATTACCGTGCGACCGGTTCCTTTTAATTACAACGTGATCTAGTCTGTCAGCGCCCTGTCAGCACAACCAGTCATTGTTCCCGCGGAGGGGGTACCACGATCTGTCCTCCGAGCATCACCCAGGTTGGCTTGCGCAGGGTCTCGATGTTTTGCAGAGGATTATCCGGAAAGAGGACTAGGTTTGCTCGAAACCCCTGTGCGATCTGTCCCAACGTAGCGCCTTGGCCGAGATAGGCAGCGTTGTTGAGCGTGTCGAACGCGAGTATCTGCGCAGGCGAAAATCCACACTTGATGAAATGATCGAATTCATCATGCAATCCGGTTCCGTAGAGAACCAGCGGCGCATCGGTGCCAATCGCGAGCTTCACTCCAGCCTGCTGCAGCCTTCGGATGAATTGACATTTTTGTTGCAGGATTTCGTTCCTCTTGGCGTCGTCCACATGGCGCAAGGTCAAGGCGGTGTTCAATTCTCCAAACGTGGGATCAACGAAGGTCTTTTTCTGAACCAGGAGTGAGACCAAGTCATCCGGCAGATTCTCGATAGATGCCACGTGTTCAATTCCGGTGGCGCCGTAGCGGGCCGCTTCGGCAACCTCGTCTGTTGTCTCAGCGTGAACAATTGAGATCAGCCGTTTGGAAGACGACCACGCAATCCCTTGTCCGAGCAGGCTCGGCGCGAGCTTCTCTTTGGCTTGGCCGATTGTGCCATAGATAAACTTCACGGCATCGGGAGGACCCGCTTCGTAATTCTTTTCGAGTCCGGAGATCAGTGTTGAGGAATCGGATGCCAAGATCGCGCCTTGTCTCGAAGTTTCCGCATTCCAAATCGTGCTCACGGGACCAAATGAACGATCACGGAAGAGCAAACGAAAATAAATCGCTTCCCGCTGCAATCGCGAAGTACTGCTTGCCATCGATCGCATAACTCATGGGAGACGCATGGACCAATTGTCCAACGTGGAAGTGCCACAAGGGCTTGCCCGTCTGCCCATCTAGAATTACGAAATTGTTTGCGTCGTCTCCATAAGCGACCAAGCCGGTTGCCGTTGACATCACGCCACCCCAGCCCTTGTTCCTGCCGATTTGGAGATCGCGCCAGGCGAAGTCGAGCGTATTCAGATCAAAAGCATTGATGTAGGCCTTAGCGGGCTCATCCACGCTCCGCGTACCACTGGCATAGTACGTTCTTCCCACTTCGAAGGGCTTTATATTCGACTGGATGATCGCGCACGCCTCAAAGGAGCGGAAGTAGAACAGGTGGGAGGACGGGTCATAGCTGGGCGAGTACCAGTTTGTAGCTCCGCCGTTGGCGGGGCAAACGCGAACGCCTTTCTCGTCGGGAGTGCGCCCGGCGGGAATGGGGCGACCGTTCTCATCAATGGCCTTGGCCCAATTTTGGGTGTTCATGAACGGCGTGGCAAAGAGGAATTTTCCGTTTGTCCGGTCCAGGATGTAGAGGAATCCGTTACGGTTCGCTGTCACAATCAACTTGCGTGGCTGGCCTTTGAATCGTGCATTCACGATCACCGGTGTTTGCACGGCATCGTAGTCGTACAGATCATGAGGGCTGAATTGGAAGTACCATTTCAACGCGCCGGTATCGGGATCCAACGCCAGAAGGCAACTGGTGTAGAGGTCGTCACCGGGGCGAACGGAGCCGTCAAAGTCCGGAGCGGGGTTACCGGTGCCCCAGTACAGCGTGTTGAGATCGGGATCATAGGTGCCGGGCATCCAGGTCGCGCCTCCACCATGCAGATAGCTGTCCCCCGGCCAGCTCTCATTGCCCTTCTCGCCGGGCCCGGGTATGGTCCAGAACCGCCACTTCTCCTCGCCTGTTTCTGCGTCGAAGGCGGCAAGAAAGCCGCGCACGCCGGCATCGCCTCCTGAAATACCGACGACCACTTTGTCTTTCACGATCAAGGGAGCGCTCGTAGCGCCGTCGTTTTTGTTGCCGGTCCCGAACGCCACCTCCCAAATCAAGTGGCCTGAGCGCGCATCGAGACAGAGCAAATGTGCGTTGTCCGTTTCCATGTAGACGCGGGTGCCCAGTATCGCCACACCACGATTGTGATGCTGCGCGGGGTCGTCCACCAGACCCTGGGAGACGGCGCGGATGTGATGCCACAGCACCTTGCCGGTCTTTGCATCCAGCGCGTATGCATCATTAGCGCTAGTCACGAACATGACGCCCGCAACCACCACGGGAGTAACTTCGAGAGGGCTGACGGTTCGTGGGTGAAACACCCACTGCGCTGCCAGTCGACCCACATTGGCCCGCGTGATTTGAGTCAGGCCGCTGTGGCGAGCGCCACTGTAATCGCCATTGTAGGAAGTCCAGTTGTTTGTAACGGGAGTCTTGAGCAAATCGCTCGGCTGAACATCGATCAGTCCATTGCCGTCGTCCGAGGTTGTTGTACGCTTGCCGGCAGGAGGCCTCTCAGGCTTTCCGGTTTGTCCGTAGCCACTGCCGGGACGCATCGACATCAGCAGGCAAATCGTCACCACGGTTCTAAGTGCACGACGGGTGAATAGCGAAGGCATCGATTGCAGTTTTGTTATCGCGACCGCCGCCCTCGTGCCCGTGCTAGTCATCGCCCCTCCGCCTTGTCTGGGGGAGGATTTCTGCTCGCGATTATCAGAAAACTCACAATGTCATTCAATTCTTTCGGCGAAAGCCGCGTCCGATAGTCACGCGGCATCAGAGAATGCCCAGAGTAGTGGATATCCGTGACGTCGCTCCTCGACAGCAGGTGATAGCGTCCGTCTTCGGTCTGTAGTGCAAGCGTGAAGCTGTCTTCGTTGCGCAGAGGGCCGGTCAGCTTTTGCCCAGTCCTCGTCGTCACCGTTGCTACTTGTGATGAGGGCACGAGCGGTGTGTCGGGATTGGTAATGGCATGCAGGATCTCCTCCGCGCTGCGCGTCCGGCCGTAGGACGTCAGATTTCTCGCGATGAATCCGCCCTTGCCTTGCATCAAATGGCACGCGGAGCATTGTGCCTTGCCGAAATAAAGAGTGCGACCGGTATCAACATCTCCCGGCACCGCTGCCTCCGCCGATGCGTTGGTGGGAGGGGCATTGTTTCTGAGTCTGGTCAGAAATTCCACCACGGCTCTGATGTTTGCATCGCCGATCTGGGCAAAGGGAGGCATCCCACCTTTTGTCCCATCATGCACAATTCGAAAAAGTTCCGAGTCGGAGAGATGAGTGGAGTTTGACGGCGAAACCAGCGCAGGCGCCTTGTCGCCTCCCATGCCGTCGGCGCCATGGCAGCCTGCGCAGTATTCCATGAAGCGCTGAGCGCCCCGCTCGGCGTTGGTGCTCTGCGCCTGTACTCCCCGTGACGCACATCCGAAAAGGATCGCGACAACCAACAGAGCTTCAACCCGACGAGGCCACATGAGTGTCTGAACCTCCCTCAAAAGAGGGTCGTGCGCGCATCACAAAAGTTGCCACATTTGACGGAAATAGGCCATAGCTAGTCAGTGATCCCTACAAATCTTTACGAATGACTGAAGCAATTCAAAGCCGATTGATGCATCTAATCTATTCGTGGGATACTTGTAAAAGTCCGTGTGGAGCGTGCCTATGCGTTCCTCTATCGTGCTCGGTCTCTCCCTTTGTTTTGCGTTCACCATTACCCCGGCTATCTGTCAGTCTTCGGCACCGGTTGGCGCCGTTCGCGCCCATATCGAGGGTATTGAGATACCCCCAATCGCCAATGCCCCATTTACAGCAAAAGTAATCGTCACCTGGAACGAACCGCTTGTGGGCGGCGGCACCTCGTCGCGGAAGTACTATACGTTAGTTGCCCGCGACTCTCAGGGACGTGTGCGCCGCGAAATTCGCGAGTTCGTTCCCGCGGATTCGAACGACGAACCTCCCCTGCGCACTTTCACAATCCTGGACCCCGTCTCCGACACGCGCACCGTTTGCACAAAGGCGTCCATGAATTGCGCGACCTCCGCCTTCTATCCGCGGATACCTCTGGGAAGCGCTGACGGCACGCTTTCCGGGAGTTCCGGTAACGTCACGCGGGAGAGCCTCGGGCAGCAGACGATGAACGATTTGCCGGTAGTGGGTACGCGTGAGACTGTATCGAATGCTGGGAACAATCGCATCGCGCTCACCCACACGGATGTCTGGTACTCCCCCGATCTGCACATGGACATCAACGTAGTCCGCAGCAATCCGCAGTCAGGGGAAGTGACCCTCCAGGTCACCAATCTTGTGCGCGGAGAACCCGATTCATCCTGGTTCTTAGTCCCTTCTGGATACACGGTCAGGGGCGGGCCAAAGCCTTAGCCGCGAGTGTGTAGCGCCAGAGTTCAAGCATGCTCTCTAGCAGTTTGCGGAAAGACCCGGCTGATTTGATCTGAGTAACAAGGAGCAAGCCAGTGAGACAGGTCGCTCGTTGGTCTTACTTCGCTACATCCCCCAGAAACCAATTCTCCACCCGACCAAAGACCGCTTCCAGACCTTCCGGTACGTTCTGACTCGGAAGGTCCAAGGCATGGTCAGCTCCGTCGATTCGCTCAAACACGGCGTCTCGCTGTTTTGCGGCCAACTCAGCGCGCAGGACATCGAACCCGGCGATCGACTGCTGAGCATCGGCTGTCCCGTGGACGAAATATAGAAGTGCATGCGACTTGAGGGCCTCGGCGATGACGGACGTCTTCATGAAGCTCGACCATTGGCGGTAGGTCTGCCCCCAACAGAACTTTGTATCGCTCTCCGGATCTTTCAGGACGTCACTCCAACAAGCGTAGACCTCCTTTTCGGCGTCCAATCCCTTACTCCGCATAAACTCCGCCATGTGGAATAGATACACCGGCCCGCCTCCCGACAAGGAGGCGGCGTGCGTGACTACCGGCGACAGGTTCGAGACGCGCATTGCTACGATGCCGCCCTCCGAAATGCCGATCACGAGTGTCTTCGAAGGGTCGACGCCAGGTAGGTTCTGGGCCGCTTGGATTGCGTCTGCAATGGTCGCAGCCCACCGGTCGAGCGTGAACTCGGCTCGAAATTCTGGACGGCAAGCGCTGGCGTCGCCGTCATCAGGATGATCATCCAGATACTCAACACCCGGCTTTTCGACCGCCAAAATGCGAGCTCGGCCGTGAGCCACCGAATTCAGCACGCCCTGCAGTCCACGGCTCATCCGTCCGCCGAGGCTGACAAACTGAGAGGAGCAGCCGGTGCCTTGGACCCAGACGATCAGCGGGACGGGGCGACTGGGTACCTGCTGAATTGAAAGATAGAAGGTGATGTAGTGGCCATCCCTGCCCTTTGCGACGTAGCGCCGAAATGGCTGATTGCCTACAGGATAGTCTTCCGCTGCGGCGAGCGTGGAACATAGAAGAAGATTGAGAACGAGAATCGAACAGGTTTTAAGCATGGCGAGCATTAGCATAGACCTGTTCACGGCGAACCTGCCAGATCCTCGCATTTCAATGGGACTGGTCCGGGACCGGAAACCTAGCTTGTTTTCACAGCACAACCTGGTAAGCGGAAGGCATGCGTTCAGCTACGTAAGCCCGGAGCAGCGAGTGCCTAAGGACCACCCGTTGCGACCTCTTCGTGTCATGACGGATGAAGCGTTAAGGGAACTGCAACCAACGGTTCAACAAGCTATCCGCCAAAGCCGGGCGACCGTCGATTGCGCCGGAAGAGTTGTTGCGTGCACTTCTGCGCAAGCGCTGTATTAGGGGCGCAGTGCCGCGGATGCGACGGAGTTGTTCGAACTTTCAGCAGCGACGGAGATGTCGAAATCCGACGGAGTAGATTCAAGGGCCGGCATGAAAGGAGCACCGAGCCTGGGTTGGAGACCATAGAGCACGGCAATGTTGGCATGAGGATTGCGCGCGATGTTGATCGCGGCAGTTGCCGTGTCTTTGGGTATAGCTCCGGAAGCGCCATTGCTCCGCGCGTTGCTGAACAGAGTTGTGCAACTGGCGGAAGTGGACGAGCTTGAGTTGATGCAGGCCGACAGGATGTTGGCCAGGGTATGAATTTTGGTCCGCGGGAAGTTGTTGGAAGCAAGGGTAGAGTTGGCGAATCCCGTCACGGTGCTGGCAAGGTCGGTGGCGCTGGCAATGCCAGTCACACCGCCAGGCTTGGCGGAAGCAATGACATGGGTTGCATCAGTAGCGGTTTCGGCCATCGCATAAGCTGCCGCTACTGTTGTCACTTCGTTCACGAAGATGAAAGGAACAGCAGCGTCGAAATTTCCCGATTCCGGGCAGGTTCCGAGCGAGGCCATCAGGCCAATGGCGGAGTTAGGACCGTCATCACCACTGTTTCCGCCTCGGGCGTAAACGTAAACCTGGTGGCCGGCAGTGCAGGTGTAGTTGCCAGCAATGGAGAAACCGCCATATTCGCCGCTCCGCACGTAGTAACCGATGGAATCGGCTGGGTTGCCAGTAGCGTAGCTAAGGAGGGAAACCGACGAGTGGCCATACGTGCCGGAGTTGACTTGAAGCACATAGATTCTGGCCTCAGCCACGGCGCGGGATTGACCTCCGTTGACGACGCCCTGGTATGGCCCAGGAGTGAATACGGGACGATACGAGCTGTAAGAGTCGGAGTCCACCAAGTCTTCATGCCCGATGCCGATAACGGCATTTCCGGATCCTCCGGAACCGCCACCAGATCCGCCGGAGCCGCCTCCGGATGTGCCGCCCGAAGTACCGCCGGAAGTACCGCCTGAGGTCCCACCCGAAGTGCCGCCCGATGTGCCGCCGGACGTGCCCCCCGAACCGCCGCTGCCGCCGCCGCTTGTACTGATACACTCGGTCTGATTCCGATTCTGACCGGTACAGTTCTGATTGTGCGATCCACAACCGCTCAGGAAAAAGCTGACGAGGAAGGCTGAAGAAACGAGGTAGCCGAGGTGACGCATATTAGTCCTCTGCACGACTCGACCTACTATAACAACGGATGCGCCAAAAGGCAGCGCAGTTGCACCAACCATTGCCGTGACTGCCAAGAACTGGCCAAATCGATCATGCGTGCCAGTTGCCCCTCGCGCCTATCGTAGTAAGGCTTCGACCTAGCGCTCCCCGTCTTCACTTGATCGTTCCGAATCTCGTGCCTGCTCCCAGCCCTGAACCGCTCGACCGTCCTGGCGTCCCGCCTCTCGTCACATTTCATAGGCGCGGTTGGCGATCTGCGGGGTAACATCAACCATCCGCTTGCACGCGGCGTTAGGAACGCGCCACTTGATCATCGCGACCTTGACGGCGTCGTTCAAGCCGAGGCAGGCGACCATCGCATAAACAAAGACCGCGAGCGTCTGCCACCAAGGCAAGGGCTTGAGTCCAGGGAGACCCACGAACGTAAGGACGGTGCCCGTGAGCGCATCGACTGCAATAGCTACCAGGAAGGTTTTGCTGGGCAGAGTCGCCCAGAACCAACTGCGCTCCCGCGCGGATGCGACGGAGAATACGGCAAAGTAAAGCAGCAGAAGAAAGCTGAAGGTATAGAGGGCATTGTCGTCGCTTCCTAGGTCAAAATGTGACCAACCGACCCACAATAAGAGGAGCGTCTCAGCAACCATCGCGATACCAAGCACCACCGAGACGGCTATGAAACCTCCAATATTCCACGTTTCCGGTTTTTTGGATGGCCGAACATTGTCGGTGGCAAGGGAAATCTTCGCGAAGTCCGTCATGAAGACCAGGAGCAGCATCGCAAAAGCAGAGACAACGAACTTGCCGGTCACTACGAAGGCGATGGCCACGAAGGCGGCTTTCAGGATCGTCCGGCTGATTTTGTTGATAATCCAGGTCAGAATGCGTTGGTATATTGTTCGTCCCTGTTCGACCAGCGCCACGATGTTCGTTAGTCCTGGTTCGGTTAGGACGACGCTCGCGGCGCCTTTGGCCACATCGGTTGCAGTGCTAACGGCGATTCCCACTTCGGCCTGACGGAGGGCGGGCGCATCGTTGACGCCATCGCCAGTCATGCCGGTTACATGCCCTGAGGCCTGGAGATGCTGTACAACGATGTATTTATCCTCCGGGTACACCTCGGCGAAACCGTCGGCGCCCGCTAACAAGTCCACTGTCTTGTCGCCGGCTTGAGCGCTCGCGGCCTTCAGGTCGGCAACGCGCCGGATGTTCGGCAGCCCGACTCCTTTGCCGATCTCACGCGCCACCGGCAGTGCGTCGCCGGTGAGCATCTTTACCGGAACACCCAAATCTTGGAGTTCGGCAATCAGTTGCTTTGCATCCGGCCGGGGCGGATCGTACAGTGACACTAGCCCAAGCAAAGCGGGAGCAGTTGTCTCGGGGCCGCGTGCTACCGCCAGAGTCCTATAGCCTTTCGCGGCCGATTCGTTGACGCGTGCCTCTAACGCCTCGATCGCCTGGGGTTGGAGTCCGCAGGCTTCGGCGACGGTGCGAACGGCACCCTTCATCACGTGTAGCCGCTGTCCGTTCTGCTCGACTACGGCCTCAGTCCGTCGATTCTTCGCATCGAACGGTGCGAAAGAGACGGGTGTGGCCTTGGGAAGATTGTCGAAGATGTGCCGCTCCTTTGCCGCAGTCAGGAACGCAAAGTCAATCGGATCTTGGTTAGCTACCTGTGATGCGAGAGCGCCGGCGAACAGCACGTCGGCTTCTGTCGCACGCTCCAGAGGGATCACGCCGGTGATGGCGAGTTGGTTCATCGTGATTGTGCCTGTCTTGTCCACACAGAGCACATTCATCGTCGCAGCATCCTCCGAGGCGCTAAGGCGAGTGACCAGCACACCGCGCTTCGCCAGTTCCTTTGACCCGACAGCCATGGTGACCGTGAACATGACTGGGAGAGCGACCGGTACCGCGCTCATCAGCAGGACGAGCATGAGCGGAACCATCTCGATGAGCGGCGCGCCGCGGATCAGCGACAGCACGACTACCACGCTTATGAGCAGGCCGACGATGACGAAGAGCCAGCGGACGACCTTGGCGACGACCGCTTCGATGTGAAGTTTCGGACGCGCCTCCTGCACCAGTTCCGTGGTGCGCCCAAAGTAGGTCTTCGCCCCAGTCAGCATCACCACGCCGTTGCCTTCGCCCCGCCGGACGATGGATCCCGACGAGAGCACGCCGCCGGGCGCTTTGTCTGCGTCTTTCGACTCGCCGGTGAGCGCCGACTCATCAATGCTCAGAGCTCCCGTCAGTAGTTTCACGTCAGCCGGGACGATATCGCCGGGACGCACGCGGACAATGTCGCCCGGGACCAGTTCCCGTGCCGGAATGACTTGCCAGCTTGACTCGCGCCGGACGCGCGCACTGACCTGTAAACGCTTCCGCAGTGCTTCAACGACACCGGCGGCCCGATGCTCCTGCATAAAGCTCAACACGGCATTAACAACCAGCAGCGCGCCCACCACAGCGAGGTCTGAGAATTTCCTGAGAACCACCGACAGCACCATGATCAGTTCGAGCATCCACGCTGAGATTCCCCAAAATTTCGCGAGGAACTTGAGGATTGGGTGCACTTTTCGTTCGGCCACTTCGTTGTAGCCGTTCTCCTTCCTGCTGACGTCTACTTCCGCTTGCGTGAGTCCGGCGTCGGGGTTGACGTGGAGCATCGCGAGGGTATCGGGAACCGATGCAGAGGCAATGTCAGGGGGCTTGGGGTTTGCGGGCTTGGAGGGATCCATTTCAGCTCTTTTCGCAGAGTATGTCCGATGGACCGGGCGAGAGTGAGCACTCTTGCTCAGAAGAATGACAGCGCCGCGCTTACGGTCGATCCGCAGGAACAAACGGAACGATCGCTCACCAACCAAGGATAATTGGTCTTGAGAACGTTGGCGACCATGCGGCCTTCTTCCTTCGAATGGTTCTTTTCAGTGCGTGCTTTTGTCCGATGGAGCCGTTCCGGTGTTCCCGGCCAGCTTTAAAGAATCGATGATGCACCATGCTTAAGACTTTGGGCTGCGGCGGGGAGAGTTCACTCCGTGTTGTCGTTCGCCCGCAACGATGGGCCTAAACGAATTCGTGTGAATCTCCCCAACCGTGCCTCTGGCAATTCGCCTGACAAAGAGTTCATGGTAATTGCTTTACCGACCGTGGGCCCCACCACCTCCTCCTCCATGGAACCCGCCTCCACCGCCGCCGTGGAACCCACCTCCTCCTCCATGAAAACCACCTCCTCCGCCGTGGAATCCTCCGCCACCGAATCTTCCGAAGCCGCGCCCCGTGCTACCCATCATGGGTCCGGAATGGAAACCGCTTCCTGTCGATCCCGCTCCGCGATAGATGCCGTGGGCATAACTGCGTCCTCCAACATAGTGAGAACCGGGTCCCCAGTTACGCGCGTCTGTACTGAAGTGATGGTAATAGTGACCGTAGCCGCGTCCGTATCCGCCGTACCCATATCCGTACCCGAAGAACGGAGACTGATATACCCACCACGGAGAATAGAAACCCCAGCCGAACGGGCTGTAGAAAATCCCGTCGCCTGGAATGAAAGTGAAGGCGTCAAACCAAGGATCCCAATACCAATCGGCTCCCCACCAGCCTGCGCCGCCCCATCCATTCTGCGCGTACATGCCAGCCGCATCGACGTTGGCTTCTGCCAGGTAACCCGACCTAAGACTGCTCCAGCGAAACAGATCGCCTTCCTCATAGGTCTTCTTCTCGAATTTTCTCGCTTTCGACAGATCGTTGCTGGCAAGTGTTACTTCACGGCCGCCTTTTACATCGACGTGTTCACGGCCGCTCTCTACGAGCGCCTTGCCGTCGAATACGCGCAGCTCTCTTTGATTTCGATTAAAGTCATACAGCCCGGTCTTTAACAGCTGCGTAGCTGTGCCATCCTCGTCAACGCGAAGGCTGTTCTCCGGATGGATCTCGGCCACTTCTATCATCGCGTGACCTTGATCCACTTCAACCTCTGTGTCCGTGAGGCTGGGCGAAATCATTTTTACCGAAGTGTTGTTCCCGATTCGTAAAAAAACACCGGGCGTCAACAAGACCTCAGCCTTGCCTTTCTCAGTCACCAAAGATTCGCCCGGCTGCAACTCAGCATTGCCGATCGACTTCGAGTTCAGAGCCTGGTTGCCGATTGAGACCTGGCCTTCAACATAATTGAGAGTTCCTGGTACCGCTGCTTTTGCGTTCGCAGTCTCAGCCCACGCGGGTGCACCTAAAACCACGGCCAGGAAGATGCCGAGGAGCCATCCGTTCGCCGCTCCTTCCCTCAACCTTGGCGCTCTCATATCTCACCTCCACAAAGCTTCTTAGTGAATTAGATGAGGCTGGCGAGCACGAGGACCGAGACTCTCCCCGCAAGACCCGAAAGTTCAGAAAAACTTCAGGATTCCTCAAGTCCCGCGACAGATCTGAGGCTCCTGAAAGGAATAAGGCCTTGGGACGATGAATTGTGTGACTAATCGCTTATTCCTGTCGCGAACGGTAGTTTGATACAAAGAGTGGCTCAGTCGCAGTGGAGGGCGCTTGAGATTGCACCAACCCACGACGCACGACGGTTGACTGGTTTTTCAGTTCGGCCGGTTCTCAGAAAGTCACGCAACCTCATTCGTGCTCTATATAGCTGCGACTTGCTATTGCCAATGGTGCATCCCATCATCGCAGCAATTTCGTTGTGCTCGTATCCTTCCACGTCATGCAGCAAGAAAATCGTGCGATAACCACGCGGTAGATCCCCAATCGCCCTTGTCAGATCCAGCCGATCGATCAATCCGATCAACATCCCGTCCTGCTCCCCGGGCTCATGTCTCGGCGCATCGTCGCTTTCGGAGGTATCCTCAAGTGGGACCAGCGTTAGGTTTTTCTTGCGAAAGTGCATCAGCACGACATTCACCGCCGTACGGTGGAGCCAAGTGGAGAACGCGGCCTCTTGGCGAAACGTCCCGATCTTTCGAAAGACCTGGACAAAAGTGTCTTGAGTCAGGTTTTCGGCAACGGTGACGTTGCCCGTCATGCGGAGGCATAAGGAGTACACCCGCCGTTGGTGCGTGCGGTACAGGAACTCGAAGGCCTCTGCATCGCCCTGCTTTGCGCGCTCGATGGCCTCTGCTTCTGAAAACTCGTGGCACTTCAGTTTTGTGGTGTACGTAAACCTGCGTCTCCCGGACGGCGCCTTATCAAATACGGCGTCCCGCGCCGCTGCTCTCCCACCAGAGCCCCAGCGGATGCTGCTTGCAGACTGACTCATAAGCCACCCGTTTGGCATCACATCACGAGAATGCCTTAAAAGGTACTGAAGCTTTCCTGAAGTTTTGGTTGATGAGGCTGGCGGGAACGAACGTACAAATGCTCTCCTCGTTAGATCCGAAAGTTCAGAAAAACTTCAGAATTCCTCAGGCCAATTCTGTGGTGAGATGAAAATGCTGCTGCGATCGGCGCAACATGTTGAAAAAACGCCAAAAAACAACGCAGTGCCTTGCTTGACGACAATAGTCCTAGCAACAAACATGCGCGAAAACGGATAATCGTGGCAAGTCTCAGCAGGCGACCTACAATCGAAGTGGAGCAGGAGGTAATGAATGACCGCACTTCACTGCTGCCGTGTCGCGTTCTGGGCGACGGCCAACTTGCTCGGGCCATGCCTTGCTCTAGGTGGATTAGCGTCGGGACAGATTTTGAACCAGGACAATGAGATTCAGGTACACGACTTGCCGTCCTTGATGGCGCGCACATCCCACGCGTCTGATGTCTTACTGACTTCTCTCGACACTATATTTCATGACCATGACATTTGTTGCGGGAGGGATTCGGCACTGGTCGACAGTGCGGAGGCCGCCGATCCCCATTTTCTGAAGGACGTTGCGAGCAAGCTCGATGGAAGGCACTTGCTGGGTGATGGCCGTCCTATCAAGGTGAAGGCCAGGTACGTGGATATAGACGCGATGAATTCCGGGGAAATAGTCGCGACCATAACCAACCAGCATGCTCCGCTGATGGAATGGGACTCTCACATTTATGTTGTACGTGGCGTAGTTTTCTTCTGGGCGGCCTACGGTGGTGGCGAGCAAGGCTACACGCCAGTGACCGTGATTCGGAAGTTTCTGCTCCTGGACACACGATATTCCGATTCGCGGCGGGACGTCGTACTCGATCGCGAGACCGCGGATCTCAAAAAAGTACAAGGGATGTTGTTCGTGCAGTGGTCATCGGAATAGGGTCCCAACTCGGAGGCGCTGACTCGATCGCTCCACGCGACGCCCCGTATACAGACGTACTACGCCGGCTGGGCATAAAGACGTGGTCAACTGACGTAACAGCTTGGTTACAACAGTTGGACGGTCGGCAGCTTGATACAAAAGATCGCTCCCGCCGGCAAAGCGGCCTTCACGTCAATGTTGCCGCCATGAGCCTCGACCGCCCACTTTGCTATGGGTAATCCGAGTCCGAAGCCGCCAGAGTCACGCGTACGCGCTTCATCGAGCCGGTAGAAACGGTCAAAGACTCGTTGCCGGGCAGCCTCGGGAATCCCCGGTCCTTCATCCTGGATGGCGAGTTCCACAAACTCCGGTGGCCCGGGGCTCGTGCTACCAGGCTGCAAAGAAATGCGAATCGTGCTTCCAGATGGCGAGTACTTCACGGCGTTGTCGAGGAGATTGACCAGGGCCATGCGCAGAAACGCGCGATCGGCGCATACTAGCGCTCCTTGGTCGCCTGTCACTGAAAGAGTCTGTTTCTTATCTTCTGCCAGGACACCCACGACCGCGACCCCCTCTTGCACGAGGTCCATCAGAGCGAAGGTGGTTTGTTGCAGTTGGATCGCTCCTGACTCAGCATGTGCGATGGTGAGTAGCGTGTCGATCATGGCAGTGAGCTTGGCGACTTCCTCCAGCATGCTTCCAATGATGTCGCGATATTTCTCGGCGTCGTGCTCCTCCTGCAGGCCTACCTCGCCAACACTGCGCACGGCTGCCAACGGCGTCCTGAGTTCGTGGGAGACGTCAGACGTGAAACGCTGCAGCTGTTCAAAGGATTCCTGCAGGCGCTCAAGGAGTCCGTTCAGGACAAGCGCCATGTGACCGAGTTCGTCCTCGGGATTCTTGACTGGGATGCGTTCATTGAGGCGGCGCGCCGTAATGCGCTCGGTGAGCCCGGCCATCTGTTCGAGAGGATCCAGAACCCGGATGACGAAACGGTAGCCCGCAAAACCAGCAGCGATCAGCGCGATCGGGAGAACAAGAGTAAGTAGGCCAAGCAACTGAAGCGATTGGAGTCTCAGTGGCTCCGTACTGTACGCCAGGCGGATCAGAACTGGGGTTTCCTGGAGAACATGAGCATGACTGATAACTAAAACCGGCGTCCCGTCAGCGAGGCGGAGGCTCCGTGGTGTGAAACCGTTCACGCCTTCATCCGGTAGAAGCCGGCCGCCCAGTGTGTTTCCATCGAGCTTGCGATTGCGGAAAAGTACGTGCCCATTTGAATCCAGCACTTCCAACAGCCGGTCGAGCAAGAGTCTTGATTCAGGCCGATTGAAGTACTCCTCATGCAACGAGACTCGCCCATCGGCAGTGAAGTAAAGGAGACCCTGGACGGTCTCCATGTCCTGCACTTCGGCATGGTAAAGCTGCTGCTTCAACTGCCAATACTGAAGGAAACAGGCACTGCAAATGTAGGCGGCAAACAAAAGACCGAAAATGACAACATACCAGAGCGTGAGGCGGCCTCTGATATTACG
>Ga0207037_10053_pt1 | contig 39573 bp, 35 predicted proteins | sample Alteio_BWMinCont_75_FD_153268 | JGI IMG/M metagenome (GOLD analysis project Ga0207037, IMG submission 153268) | Enriched cells from forest soil in Barre Woods Harvard Forest LTER site, Petersham, Massachusetts, United States -... | ecosystem: Environmental > Terrestrial > Soil > Temperate forest >... | reverse complement strand
AGCGTTAAAGCAACTAATGTTAAGTGCTATGACGAATTAGACGGAAGCGCTACTGCTAGCGTAGCCGGTGGAACTTCACCATATAACTATAACTGGTCGAACGCAAGAACTGCTGATACTATTTTAAATGTAGGAGCAGGTAGTTTTACTGTTGAGGTTACCGATGGTTATGGATGTACTTCAACCGCTTCTGTTTCCATTACCCAACCTACTGCCATGACGGCTACACACGATTCGATTGCTGATAATGGTAACAAAACAGGTGTGGCAGCAGTTACCTTGAGCGGTGGCACAGGTCCATACACCTATCTGTGGACTCCTGGTGGTAAAACAACTGACACTATTAAAGGACAAAGTGCAGGTACCTATACATGTACCATTCTTGATGCCAACGGTTGCGCTTACAGCACTACTGTTACTATCAAAAGTACTGCGGGAGTAGCTGGCATTTCTAACTCTACTGTGATAAATATCTATCCTGACCCGAACACAGGCTACTTTACTGTTGCAGGTGTATTACACGGACAAACGATAGAGCTTTATAATTATACAGGCCAAAAATTAAGCAGCACATTTGTGTCCGATAACACATCTATGCAGTTTAACATTGCGGACCGCGCCAATGGAATTTACCTGGTTAGAGTACTGAATCAGGACGGAACCATTGCTAAAGAAAGCAAGATCGTAAAGATTCAATAATAGATAGACATTCCTTAGGGAGCCTTTGAAAAGGGACGGTTTAAAACCCGTCCCTTTTTATTTTACCCCGCTAATCCACTATGTTTGGGTAGCCGTTGGTTATTTGAGATTCCCTGTGCATTGGTGCAATAAACTTTTTTGGGGGGAGTTTATTTTTTTATCCCTTACTTCCAGTAGCCCCTTTCGCATCGGGCGCTGTAGTCTTATACTTGCGTATATTAAGTTGAAGATTCAGCATAAAATAACGGCGCAACACTACCGTTTGACTGTCCTGGATATATGTATCGGTTACGGTACGGGTAATATTGGTATTTTGATTTAATATGTCATTTGCGCTTATTGACACTTGCAGCATTTTGTCCTTTAAAAATTTGTAGCCAATAGAGGCATTCCATAAGTAAATAGCCTGGTCATACTGCGAAGCTGATAAGCCGCTGTAAGCTGTTTGACTGAGGCTTGTATTTACTATCAGTCCTTTAAAAAATATCAGGTTGATTTTCCCTGTCAGCACTCCGGTATAATAATTATCATCTTCCTGGTTTTGCAGGGTATTCGCAACGGTGCTATAATTGGCTGTGTACGATATGGTGTAATCTACATTCTCACTTATATCACTGCCCAACACGGCTCCTTCGCTGTATGTGTAATTAGATGAATAATTGGTAACATCATTTATCAGTGCGGGTGTGTGAGTATAGGTAACACCTGAATTAAGGTTCAGGTTTACTTTAAGTGGACGTATAAGCCATCCATAGGTAATAAAAGCTTTTGCATTCAAATAACCCTGCAAGTTCACAGGCTCTGAAAGCTGGGAACCGTTATATAGTAACATTCCATTGGAAAGTGTACTATCATGCAAAGGAATAAACGAAGCATTCCCTACATAATTTTGAATATAGTTTACATAGGTATACACCAGGAATGTGGTGCCCGCATTGGAATTGGTAGCACCATATCGTACTATGAAACTCTGTTCAAAATCTTGTTTTAAATTTGGGTTACCTGTGTTAAGCAATAATGGATTGCTATTATTTACCACATTCTGCAACTGGGCAATAGTAGGCGGCGTAACATTGGTACGATACATAAGGCGCAGATTTTTACTTTGAGAAAAACGGTAATTAAATATTATCCTTGGGAGTACGCTGGTATAACTGCGTTGTATTTGCCCACTGGTTGGATACTGCTCCTGCCCTACTAAAGTAGCATATTGAGGGTTTACACTAAGCATAATATAATATTTCTTCCCATGATTAAGCCGGTAGCTCAGCCCAAAAGATTGAGTGATGTATGTATCCTCATATTGATTGGAAAGAGCGCTGTCAAATAATACATACCCGACCAAGGTAGAATCGTAATTATATGTTCTTCTATTCGTATTGTTGTAATTAATGGAAGGATTGTAATTAATTTGGAGGATACTATTACTGTCTAAAGGTTGAGTATAAGAAATGTTCGAAGAATAGGTGTAGCCCCATGTAGGTTGGGTGTATTGCTGGTTTAGAACAGTAGAAACGGTAGTGGTGTCCCTTGCATAGTAATCATCCACGGATAAGAGATTTCCGGGCACGCTTTTGTTGTTCTCATCAAAGCTCAGATTCCAGGATATGGTTCTGTGCAGCTTATGGAATTTGTGCATATATAGAATATTGCCGGAATAATCATATCCCCTGCTTGTGGAGGAAGAACCGGTTTGTGAAAAGCTTTGTTCAATATCAGTCAGCATATCGGTTTCTGTAGCATTGGCCATTGATTCCGTTTGCTGTATATTACCTTTCAATACCACATATATGGCATTGTTCGTATCTAAATTCCACTCCAGGCGGCTGTTTATACGGCTATTATAATTCGTGCTACCCGTACTTGAGTTTTGGTCGTATATGTTGCTGCTTTCTTCTCCACTTGTGTAGGCTGTTGTAGAGATAGTGTTATTATTATTCACCGAATTATTAAAAAAATAGCTGGCCGTTAACCTCACCCTGTTTTTATCCCAGGCATCAGAGTAATTCATGCCCACGGAATTTGTCGTGGTGATTCCACCTTGTGTACCTACCAGGTAATTCCCTGCTCCTCTTGTAAGCCCACCACCGGTAGAAGATATGTTGCTGCCTCCTCCCATGCCGCCGCCCAGGCGGGCACCTCCACCAGAACCACCTCTTCCGCCTCCGCCGCCATTACCACTTCCGCCCAACATACCCAATATATCCTGGGTAGCAAAATTCTGCTGGTTAATGTTATTGGCAAGGCCTATTATGCTAAAACGACTAGCACCATTGAAAAAATTCATATTACCTCCTGCCAAATAGCGTTGGTCGGTTCCGTAGCCTCCATATACCTTACCGAACGTGCCGTTACGCCGATTTTTTTTAGTGACAATATTTATTGTTTTTTGTGTGTTTCCGTCATCAAAGCCGGTAAACTGCGCCTGGTCGCTTAGCTTATCAAATACCTGTATCTTATCTATCACCTCAGCCGGAAGGTTTTTCAAAGCTACCATCGGGTCATCTCCAAAAAAGGGAGTGCCATCTACCAGCACCTGTGTTACTTGTTCCCCATTCACTGTAACAGCCCCATTCTGCGATGTTATGCCGGGCATTTTATTCACCAGGTCTTCAGCCGAGGCATCAGGTTGGGTTTTAAAGGCATCAGCATTATATTCGGTAGTATCTTCATGTTGCACAACAGGCACTACCCCGTGAATAGTAACCTGCTTTATATCGGTGGTGCCAAATTTCATTTTCTGAACACCCATATTGATATTGGTAAAAGATTGAGCAAATCGAATATTGAAATCCAGGTAACCAATGAAAGAAGCCCTCAACCTATACCGTGCCGGAGTTATGTTTTCAAAAACAAAAATTCCGTTGTTGTCTGTTATCGTAAAAAATTGTTGGGCGCTGTCAGGTGTATACAATGTAACAGCCACGCCCTGCATGGGTGTTTTATCAGAATCGCTTATAAGCTTGCCATATATCTTTATGGGTTGTGGATTGGGGGATTGTGCTTTTACAACACTTCCGAAAAAAAAGGTTAGCAATAAAATTACAATATGTTTCCTTCCCTTCAATCTATTTTATTTTCACTGTTTAGATGGCGCTTGCACTGCCAAACGAAATTTTATATGTGTGGTAAGTACCTCAGGTTCCAATGATCCGCCGGCGCTATGACCACCGCCACCGTGCATACCACCTCCGCCCATGCCGCCGCCGCCATGGCCATGACTTCCTCCTTCTCCACCGCCACCATTATTCTTTTGACTTTCCGACACAATAAAAGATATACCAATAACCTTATTGCTATCGGAAAGTGAAAGCGAATTTTTATAAAAGGTACCGAGTGGAATACATGCTTCATAAATCATAATGCCATTGGTATCCCAATTAAGGCAGGCATTAATTCCGTACGTATTAGGAACTTGAGCTAAGCCATTAGCAGCATTAACGAACCCTGTAAGTTTTATTTCTTTGCCTATTCCTTTGTAGTGCTTTTTCAGGTTATTGGCGGTAGTCATATTATCCATAGATGTCGAAGATTCTGACGATTCGTATGAATCTGAATGCTTTGAAGAAGCCTCTTGCGTATTTGTACCTCTTTCTATAATCGGAAACTGTATACCTACCTGGTTCTTTTTACCCCCGGTAGTATCAATCCATATTTGCATACCGCTGCGAATAATTCCTTTTTGGGTTTCATTCTCCGTGGCACGAACACAGAAATAAAGATTGTTTTTATCGTTGGTAACAGTGAAGTTGAGTTTGGTTTTATCATCAAAATAATCCAATGGAATTTTCCATTCAGTTGCTTTACCATCAATGGTAATCTGTTTATCTTGCCATACACTATTGTATACAAGAGGAGATGAGCAGCCTGCCATCCATAGTAAAGAAATACCGGTTATAATTTGTTTCAGAGGATTTATGCGCTTCATGGTTATTAAAAAATATGTTAAAAAATGTTAGACGATGTTCTTTTTGATAGCCTGCTTAAAATATGTTTTATACAAATATACCCTCTTTAATACCTTTGTCGTCGAATTTATAAGCCATTTCAGACCTTTTTGTTTTATATTGGAATAATAAGAACGTAATTACATGGAAAGGTTTAAATTCCTTCGTCGTCATAAAAGAAAAACTGGTTAAACTTCATTTGAAACAGATAGTCTATTACTTAAAATAAAAGAAATATGGAAACAACAAGAAGCAAAGCAAAGGCTCTGGTATTATGTAGCCTATTTAGTTGCTTATGTATTATAAGCAGTGCACAGGACTATTATGGAGGCGGAGGAAACGGTTCATGGAGAAAACAGCCTTCGAACAACACTCAGCAAAAGGATAAGGATAAAGATAATACCGCCGAGGATCCCAGCGGATTCATTTCAATAAATTATGGATTTGCAAATCCGCAAGGGGGTTTTCAGGCAATTGGAAGTCAATATGGAGGATATGCTCTTGCGGGCTCCAATTTTAATTTTTCCATGGGTATTCCTATCAACCACACTAATTTTGGAGTTGCCTTGATGTTTGGCAGCTACGATAATGAATATGATCTTAATACATTTTCAAATAATAATCAAGTAAGCCCGGTATATCCCGATCAAAATGATTATTCAGAAAGCAGCATTATGGGAGGATTATTTGTTACTTATCCCCTTATTGGCAACCTTTCGGCAGATGCCAGATTAATGGGTGGCGTTCTTTTATCCAGCCTCCCTGAACAAGATATTGCTTACGAAGATATAACAGGTGACCAATACCAATATGATTTACAACCCAGCAACTCCACATCATTTGCGTTTGATGCAGGCATAGGGCTACGCTTAATGATAGCAGAATTTGGCAGACGGAAAATATGTGTTATGGCCAATGTAGATTACCTTTACTCAAGTGTACCTTATAATACGGAGCAAACTGAATACTACACGCCCTATGCTAATAATCCCACCAATATAACATATATGCAAAATTACTCCGTTAACGGCCATTTACCTGTTCAATTATTAAATATTACTTTTGGTATCGGGTACCAGCTGTAAAAATTCCAACATTTAAAAAACTTAACGGCATATATTAATTTATTATGCCGTTTTTTATTCACGTAATAGTCTTGAATATTTAATTTCGTCCCAAATTTCCCAAGAGTTATAATGAAGAATACAAGAAAGGCAGTTTGGAGATGGACTAAGCGAATCGTTTTATTTTATTTGGCCATAACGATTATTTCCGTTATCATTTTCCGTTGGGTGCCTTTTTACACAACCCCGATGGTAATTATACGTTATGTAAAGGAAAAATTTGATAAACACCCCGCCCCCATTCAAAAAACCTGGGTATCTATCGATGACATATCACCTAATTTGCAGTTAGCTGTATTTTGTTCCGAAGATCAGGACTTTTTCCATCATCACGGATTTAATTTCGATGCTATAAAAGCAGCATGGAGACACGACGAACATTCTAAAAAAATACGCGGAGCAAGCACTATTAGCCAGCAGGCGGCCAGGTGTGCATTCCTCACCACCAACCGCAGTTGGGTACGAAAAGGCTTCGAAGTCTACTTCACCGGGCTGACCGAATTATTCTGGAGCAAAAAACGCATTATGGAAGTATACCTAAACGTGATTGAGTTTGGCAAAGGGATTTTTGGAGCCGAAGCTGCATCGGAATACTATTTTCATAAGCATGCTAAAAACCTTACACGTCAGGAAGCTGCTGCATTGGCCTCTATTTTGCCTGATCCATTGAAATGGAGCCCCGTAAACCCAGGCCCATATGTAGCAGAGAGGCAGCAATGGATAGTAGGGCAAATGGATCATTACGGTTCTCTGGATATTAATAATCCCCCGAAATAGGAAGTTTTACCTAATTTTGCAACCATAAAATCCACTATGGATAAAGCCATTTTTGACAAATACGAACCCATAATTGGGCTCGAAGTACATATACAACTGCTAACTAATAGTAAAGCATATTGCAGCGATTCTACCGAATTCGGAGCCATGCCTAATACGCAGGTAAGCCCTATTTCATTAGGTCATCCCGGCACCTTGCCGATGATAAATAAAAAAGTAATAGAATATGCTGTGAAACTTGGCCTGGCTTGCAAATGCAGTATAACCAGAGAGAATCAATATTCGCGCAAAAACTATTTTTATCCTGACCTGCCTAAAGGGTATCAAATTACCCAGCAAAGCACTCCTATTTGTACCGGTGGATACATTGCAATAAACACCAACGGAGGACGGAAAAATAAACAGGTGGAACTAACCCGTATCCACATGGAGGAAGATACCGGTAAAAGCATACATGAACAAGACCCTGAGTACACCTTAATTGATTTGAACCGTGCGGGAGTTCCCTTACTTGAAATTGTTACCGAGCCCGTAATTTCTAATGCTGATGAGGCATATAGCTATCTTACGGAATTAAGAAGACTGGTGCGTTACCTTGAAATTTGCGATGGTAACATGGAAGAAGGCAGCCTTCGTTGTGATGCCAATGTATCTGTGCGACTGAAAGGAGAAACTAAGTTTGGCACCAAGGTAGAAGTAAAAAACATGAACTCCATCAGCAATGTACAAGCTGCTATTGAGCATGAAATTTCCAGGCAAATAGAAGAGATGGAGGCGGGAGGCAAAATAATGCAGGAAACCCGCAGCTACGATGCTTCAACTGGCAAAACATTCACCATGCGTACCAAGGAAAGCGCAGATGATTACCGTTACTTCCCCGAACCTGACTTACCGCCAGTAATGGTGATGCCAGAATATATTGAGGATGTTCGCCTGACCTTACCGCCATTACCCGATGAGCTTTATGAAAAATATACTTCTGCCTATAAACTGAGCGATTATGACGCATCAGTAATTATAGATAATAAGGAATTTGCGCTCTATTTTGAAGAGCTAAGCAAGCTTACCACCAATCATAAAGCTGCGGCCAACTGGATGATGGGCGATGTAAAATCGTACTTGAATGAAAATGCAGTAACCATTGATAAATTCCCGTTGAAACCGGCTACTATTGCCGATATTATAGCGTTGATTGATTCAGATAAGGTGAACTATACTATCGCGTCACAACGCATTTTCCCCGAATTACTGAAACAGCCCTCTAAAACGGCAACTGATATCGCCAAAGAGCATAACCTGGTGCAGGAGAGCGATGCCGGAGTGATTGAGGAATTTATAAAAATAGCGATGGATAAATACCCTGAAAAAGTAACCGAATATAAAAACGGGAAAACCAGTTTAATAGGCCTTTTTATGGGAGAAATAATGAAACTATCGAAAGGCAAAGCCGATCCTAAAAAAGCTACACAGTTATTAAAAAATATCCTTGAAAAATAGTCCTACTACCATCAATTGTCGTAAATATACATCACCATGAAACTACTGAAATCAACATACATCGCTTTTTCCTTACTAGTTGTGGGAACTTTGTTTTTGCCTTCCTGCCATAACTCAGGTAAAAAGGCTTTCACATTTGAATTAAGTGGCACTTTATCTCAAGCAGGAGAAGGAATAAAGGTATATCTCGACAGACTGCTACCAGACACTACCCAACATCTTGATTCAACAACCATTGATAAGAATGGGTCCTTCACATTCAGCACCCCGGGTATATATAAAGGATTTTATACACTCCGCATCACCCAACAAAACTATGTTACACTGATCCTTGATTCGAATGAAAAAGTACACATAACTGGAAATGCGCAAAACCTGGGATATACTTATAACGTTGATGGCTCACCAGATTCCAAATTATTCTGGCAATTCAATATGGAGGCTAAAACCAACATGATGAAGCGTGATTCATTGCAACGCTTGTTCCAGGCATTGGTTAATACAGTAAGCGGAAATAAACAAAAGCTTGACTCGTTGAATGGCGCTTTTGGAAAACCGTATGATGAACTTATGGATAACGAAGCCATGTTTGTAAAGAGCTTTATCAGGCAAAACATCAATTCATTTGCTTGCCTGGCAGCCAGTATGCAATTGTCACCAGACAAGGATATTACTTACTATGCCTCGCTTGATAGTGCACTTAACAAGGAATATCCGAATTCAATCTATGTGAAACGCTATCATACCATGTACGAAGGCATGGCATCGGTAGCTATCGGCGCTATAGCTCCCGACATTATCTTGCCAGATACAACGGGCAAAATGATTCCCTTATCCAGTCTTCACGGCAAATACGTATTAATTGATTTTTGGGCCTCCTGGTGCGGACCATGTAAAGAGAGCCTACCAGGTTTGGTGGGTATTTACAATAAATATAAGGACAAAAACTTTACCGTTTTCAGTGTATCGCTTGATAAGTTTAAACCTGACTGGGAAACCGCTATAAAGAAATTTAACCTAACCTGGACACAGGTTAGCGAACTGAAATACTGGGACTCCAAAGTGGTAAAGCAGTATCACTTTGATGGTATACCCTTTACCGTGCTTGTATCGCCTGAAGGAAAGATTATAGATAAAAAACTAAGCGATTCGGACCTGGAGGCTGAACTCCATAATTTGCTTGATAAACCTAAGTCGTAGAGGCATTCAAGTAACTTTTAAATAACTAGCCACCTGATAATTTTCCATCAGGATGTTATTATATTCAAAAATTATCTACTTTTGCGCCTCTTTAAAAAATTAAGGCCCGTTCGTCTAGGGGTTAGGACGCCAGGTTTTCATCCTGGAAACAGGGGTTCGATTCCCCTACGGGCTACTTTTAAAATTTATAAAACCTTGTAAAGCAAAATATTACAAGGTTTTTTTATTCTTAGGGGACAGTTTAGGGGACACTATTACTTGCTATTTATCACTTATTTGAGTAGTAATACTTTCTCTGAAAGAGAAAGTATTAAGAAAGATAAAGTAAGATAGGCTAATAAAAAAGGCTTGGTAATTCACCAAGCCTTAATAATAAGATGTTATTAGATTAGGATTATTGAACTGTCATATTTTCAGAAGCAAGTTTCATTAAGGCAAAAGTAAAAGCCTCATATTTTGCTCCAGCAAGACTTTCGGCGGAAACTTGCTGTAATGTTCTTTGCCATAAGGCATAAGCATTTATTGTAGGAATACAATAATATTCGGGAGAAGAAATTTTACCATCAACTATAATGGTATATATAGCCATTATTGCTATTGGTTTTACTATGCCATCTCTATAAAATGCTTTAAAGTTTACGCTTTTACCCTGATACCCCCAATTTCCTAAGTCTTTTACTGAATATCCTTTTTTTACATCATACCCTGCTGCAACTGCTTGCGGGTATCCTACTGTTACATAATTATACTCTTCTTCCGTAGTTGCTATAACATTTCCGCCATTGACATTTTGTTGTGAAAAAGAATTAGTATAGGATAATAAAGCAATTCCGATAAATAAAATTATTCTTTTCATATTTGTAATTGTTAAAAGAGTTTAATAAAAGGTAATGAAGGCTCGGTTATTCCGAGCCTTTTATAATATATATCCACTTTTTTTTGCTTATTTTTTGGGGCCATCGCAAGGCATATATAGCCCACCTGTAATAGCATCTATTATTAATCCCCAGGGGCCATCAAAAACTAAACACCATCCTCTTACCTGTCTTCCAGGCTGTCCTTTAGGTGATTTTGTTTTTTGGCACTCTCCAATTTTACCGCCCAAAATTGTTCCACAACTGGTTGTGCTTAATAATACGGCTATAACTGCAATAGATAGAATTAACTTTTTCATTTTGTTTGATTTTTAAAATATTAGAAATTTGCCTACTCTTAAAGTTTTTCGGCGAACACTTTTAGGGGTTTGTTACATGGTGATTTGATTTTATTTCTCCGTTATTGTCCCAAACAGGAGGTTTATATAAAAAATCAGGCGTGGACAATATCCTACCGTAATCGGGGTAATTAGACAAACCCTATTCACAAATAAGTAAAGCCCACGCCTTTGGCGTGAGCGTATAACTTATCCTTGTGAAAAAGCGGGAAGTGTCTAATTTTCCGATTACAAGAAAGCTAACGCTGATATGTTAGTTATCCTTTATGTTTATTTCATTCTATTGTTTTAAGAGTTACAAATGTAAAAATTAATATGCTATAAGGGAATATACTACGACATATTTTGCTGCCTTACGCGCGTGCGTATCACGCGTGCATTATGCGCGCGCGTTGGGAGCTATGTTTTCTGTACATTTTCCGGCTGATTAGTGTATGTTTTCTGTATGTTACATGCGTTTTGTATATTTGTAGGCATGAATCAACCCAAAATAAGGAGGGTAAATCATACCAGACATACTTGGTATAATAACAGCTATATTCATTCTACACATATTGAATATTCGCATATATGCGAATATTGCCAAACAGAATGTTGGATAAGGAGGAAAGGCACTAAGTTTTGTTCACGTGCTTGTCGGGAACTTGCAAAAAAGGAAAAGCAAGCTCATATAGGAGAGGCATAAGTACAATAAGGATATATCTTTTAAGCTGAACACTAAGTCGAACTTTAATATAAATATTTACTGTTTATGGGAAAGTCCGTTGTTAATATACGCATCTAATTCCCGTTTAACGTCAATTTTTGTATTCTCTTTTATTTCCCCTGTGCTTACATCAATCTTTTCATACCAAGCCGCCCTAATATTCCAACGCTTATCAAAAAAGCGTTTTAAAGCATCCTGAATACTTAGTATACCATTCGGAAGCTCCCATGTAAATAATTTATTCCGTTCCCTTTCAGTATCGGCGTAAAATTTAATCCGCTCACTAAACATCTTTGACTTTGTTTTCATTAGAGGTCTTATTAGCGTTCTCATTATTTTCCCTCGTTTTTGATTGCTCTAAAAAATTCACGTTTGGTCTTAATTGCCTATGCAGGGGTTTTTTTGTGCCTCCAAAATCAAATTGTAATTGATTGTCGGGGAATATTTTATTTATAATTGCTCTTTCAATTGGCGCACCCTTCCAACTTTGATAAGGATTAAGTATATAAATATTCCTTCGTTTGTCGCTATCTAATTTAAGAATACGGATAATATCATACGATTCCAATTCCTTAATTCCCCTATTAAGTTGCATCCTACTATATTTTAAATCCCCGCATATATCTGAAATATCTTTATCTACTCTATTTCCATAGGCTGTAATGGAATTAAAATATATCAATAGCTTACAAGAAATTGGAGTTAGTGTTTTTGTCAACCAAAGATTAGCTGCTTGAAAAAACATTGTAAAGGATTCATATTTATAGGTCTTTTTCGGGCTTACAAATATTTTCACATCAGCAACATTCCACACTTCATTTAGTGTTTCCTTTATTGCATTTACCTGTGTTTTATTCGCTCTCAATACTAAAAATATGTAACATTATTCAGCTTATTATGTAACATATATGTTACATAAATCTCCCAGCATTCCTTTATTAACAAATGTTTTAAGATGTTTACTTATTAATTATTGTATTTAGTAAGTGTCACTTTCTACTACGTTTATACTTTGGTTTTAGTTCCATTGCCTGTAATACTTCGCATCGCTTAAAAAATATACGGCTCTTAATTCTATGGTATGGTAGTACGCCGTCTTTCTGCCATTGTGAAACTGTTACCAGTGAAACAGAAAATAGTTTTGCTACGTCTATGCGTTTTAGCAAAGTATCGTCTTCTTTTTTAGGCTGTGGGGTTTTTGAAAGGGCATTGGTAACGCCTTCGCTAATGAGTTCTTTTAAGTCATTAACATTGAGAGTAACTATTAATTGATTTTCCATTTGACAAAGTGTTTAAAAACTTTGCCAAGTTCTTCCTACTTTTCCGGTGGAGCGGGGCATGTAGTAACTACAAAGATTAAAAAAGATAAATCTATGTAAGTATTTCCTTTAACCCCAAAATTTTTAAAATTTTGTTCACAGCTTCAATATTTGCAGGAGTTTTGCAGTTAAACTTATTATCAGGCTTACCGTAAAAATATCTTATATAATCAGACATGTTTTTTTCGTCTCTATTAAGCAAGTACCCTAATAAAATACCCTTTTTTTCAGTTGTAAGTTTTTGTAGATGTTCGTTCTCAAGTATGCCTAAATAATTCAGTAATAAAATTTGTTGCTTATTTGTAATTTTATCTTTTAATACCTTAACGGTTTCTGGAGGGGGCAGATTACTTACAATAGAAAGTTTTCTTTCCTTTAAGTGCTCGATTATTCCATTATAATACTCCTCTTCAAGAAAAGAAAATCCGTTTCCCATTGCAATAGTTCCATTTTTATAGGGATGGTTTTTATATTCAAGGGTGTTACAAAAGGTTTTAAGTAACTTTTCATTTTTTTTAATCTCCTTATTCAAGTATTTTATTTTGTCCTCGTGAGATTCGTACTTTGCTAATTTAAAAGCAATGTTTGTTTTTTCATCTATAATATTTTTCATTATTCCTTTTTTAATAATACAATTTATATAGCACCTCTCATTTACATAGTCGTCCGGTAAAAATCCAAATCTTTATATCTGAAGGCATTATTATTTATATAAAAATTATTAATCTTCTTAAATTCATTTACCCATTGGTCAGGGTAGCAGGATAAGTCAAAGTCATTTGTCTTATCCATAAATTTGTAATTACAAATTCTTAGATATGATTGTAATAATTCATATTCCACTTTTTCATAAAACATGCTTTTATACTCATCTGTTAATATATTATCGTCTTTAATGGCATTTAAAAAAAGTAATAGATGTTCGTATCCACGTATTAAAGGTTGTAATATGTCAAATTGAATATAGGTTTCTTGCTCTTTTGTTCTGCTATTTCTATCAGGAATCATAAAAAGTGTGAACAGTCCAATCAATTTGTCATTTTTACCATTTGCAAAATCTAAAGCCTGTCTAAAATTCAAAGGAAATGTTGTTTTTAAATCAAAACTACGTCTTTCCATATTTTTCTTAAAATTCATATTCTCAAATGTTGCTGAAATACCCTCCAGTTCTTTGTAATAAATATTGTATTGATTCATTGCAAGTATCGCTCTGCTTTGAAATTGTGCCTCATCAGTTTGGATTTTTATTTGTTTTAGTGTCCTTAGTAATATTATTGCAGTATATAAGGCAACTCCAACAGTTAATAAGCCTACCATTACAAGACTCAGGTTAATTAATTGGTCTTTTGTAAGGTTAATAAAAGAGAGGCAATTAAGAAAATAGCATTTCATAAAGGATTTTTTTACAATACATTAAATTACTGCCAATAAAGAGCTTTCTTTATTCCAAATCCTTTTCATATCAATGTTTTTTACCTTGTTAGTTATCTTAATATACTTTTTGAAGGTATTATATTCTTTGTGTCCGGTAATGCTCATTACTATTTCCGGTCTCATTCCTTTTTCAAGCGAAAGAGTTACAAAGGTTCTACGTGCCGTATGTGTACCTATAAACTCATATTTTGGCTTAGTTACCTGTATTTCTTCCGCCCCTTTAAAGCGTGTAATCATTATAGGTTCATCAAGTTCCGCAAGTTTTCCTAACTCTTTCAAATGTTCGTTTGTCTTTTGGTTAGATATAACCGGCAAAGAGTAATTATACTTTTTCAATATTGCTTCTGAATATTCATTAAGCGGAATACTTAGTTTTTCGGTAGTCTTTTCGGATATGAAATTTATTTCACCCCCTTTCACATTTTCTTTTGTTACCCTTGTAATATCGGAGTATCGTAAACCTGTAAAACATCCGAAACAAAAAGTGTCCCGTACCTTGTCTAAGGCTATGTTTTTAGATAAGTCTTTATTGTAAAGAGTAAAAAGTTCATCTTCGGTTAAGTAAATAATATCAGCGTCCCGTTCCTTTGCTTTGAACTTAACAAATGAAAGGCTTTTATTATACCCTCTATCAGTTGCCCAATGTAGAAAGGTTTTTAAAGTCTTTATGTACTTTGCAATGGAATTATTTACAAGGTTTAAATCAGTAATGCAAAAGGCAGTAAAGAGTTCGTTAAATCGTATATCAATTTTTTCAAAGGATAAGTTATAGACTTTTTTACTTTGAAATTGCAATAAATGACTTTTCAGCGTATTGTATTTTTGAATAGTTCGGTAAGTCTTAAATGATTTTTGCACCTCTGTAAACTCATTAAAATAATCAAAAAAGGTCTTTACTGCTTTGCCTGTATCATTTAATTCCTCGTCAAGTTTCTCTTTCAGATATACGTTTGTAATATCCTTTCCATAAGTTAGCCCTTCCCTGTAAATTTTCTTTATACCTTCCTCTATTCGGTCTATCAGTCCGTTTATTTCAGAACTACCCTTTAGCGATATACTGGCTCTTTGGTTTTCTTCATTCCAAAATTTCGGCAAAATTGTTTCACCTGTGGAATATTTTAACCTTGCTCCCTTGTAATGAAAGAACAAATAAATAAGGGTTTCGCTCTTTCCAGTTGGTTCTTTCAAATAAAAATTCACCTTTGCCATAGTATAGTAATTAAGTGCTGCAAAGATAAATTAATTTGAAATAGGGGACACTTTAGGGGACACTTTTTAGTTAAATCACCTTAATTTAACAAAATCTAACTTTAAAGTAAAAACCTTACTAATAGTAGTATTTACGCCACTTGTAAGTAATTTTAAGTTAAGATGAATAAGAAAATTTAAAGTCCCCTACGGGCTACCTTAGTTGAGTAATTGAATAGTTTCACTTGATTACTTCTCCCCCGCCAATTTCACTATATCGGGTACTTCCAGAATTGATTTGTCGTAGCCTTTTTTTAGGCAATGAATCATAGCAAGGCCCAATTCTTTGAGTGTGCAAACAAATTTCGGGAATAGCATCCGCAGAACAGGATACATCCAACTCATGAAAAGATAAGCTTTTTGCGTGTTTTTCGCTCCTTTGGTAGGTTGCATATAACCGGGGCGGAACATATATAGGCTTTCTTAAATGGCAGTTCCATTAAATCGGTTTCGGTTTTACCTTTTACCCGTATCCAAAAGCTCCTGCTGGTGCCTTTGTTATTGGTTCCTGCACCCGATACATAAGTGAACACCATATCCGAGTTCTGTTTACACAACAGTTGTGCCATATTCGTGGTAAGGTCATAGGTCAGGTGGCGATATTCCGGCTCTTTCATGCCAACGGAAGTCACCCCGAGGCAAAAAAAGCATGCGTTATAATTTACCAATTGGTCCTGTATAGGAGAAAGGTCAAAAAAATCAGCAAGGATAATTTCTTTCAGTTTAGGATGTGTAACCTCGTAGGGCCTCCGGTTTATCACCAGTACCTGCTCAACATCCGGATGTGAAAGGCATTCAAGCAATACACCCTCGCCTACCATGCCTGTGGAACCTGTTATGATGGCGCGTACTTTCATCTCAAATTATCATTATCGGCGCTAAACCTGAAACCGAGCCGCTTACCAGTTTGTAGCTGCATACGATTGTTTTCTTCTTCCATGGCTGAAACACTTACTTCTTTTATGTTATCAAACGGAGGCACAAATAAGTTAAATGACAAGGTATAAATAACGGCTGAATTTATTATTTCTGTTACGGCTTTTTTATCAAGTACGGAGTTGGAAAAATCGTTGTACAGAAAACCTAACTGTCGTTTACCTTCAACAAAATAATGCATTTCATGATTTACAAAAATGCGAGCAATTAAATAGCCGGCATCATTGCTGCGATTATAAATAAATGAATCTGACAAAAAATTATAAATACTGATGATGCCGCAATAGGCATTTCCTTCATTATTCTTTACATACGAATTTTGCCATACTTGGTGACTCTGGTCAAATTCAAAAACATTGGTTTGCATATAGAACACCAACACATCTTCTGCCACTGTTAAAGTAGCTTCAAATTCGTTCTTCTCTTTATATGCAATGTTTATCCTTTTATCAAAAGAATTAGCTTTTTGTGATAGATTCTTTGCAAACTCCTGGAGGGTTTCCTTCAGCATAATAAAGCTATCGGCCATATTTTTACGCACATCAAGCTGAAGACTTGTTTTTTCTTTCAACAGCTTTAATATAAGCTCCTCCGGAGTTAGTTTAGCATCCATACGTCTAATCAGAAATCTGAAATTACAAATTAGAATTTAATTGAATCAGAACAAAAATATTAATAAAGTGGTTAATTCCTAATATTGTCAATAGGCTTTAGCAAATATAACCCTTTGCTTGGAAGGCTTACCAGAATATATACAGTTGCCTTCCTCCTGTTGATTATCCATAGGAATACAGCGGATAGTGGCCTTTGTTTCTTCTTTTATCTTCTCTTCTGTTTCAGTAGTTCCATCCCAATGGGCTAATACAAATCCACCTTTTTTATCTAATACTTCTTTGAAAGTAGTATAGTCGTCTACTTTCACCGTGCTTTGTTCACGGAACGCTAACGCTTTATTGTATAAGCTTTGCTGAATTTGGGAAAGCAGGTTTTTAACATGTGGTGCAATTCCATCCTGGGGAACAAATTGCTTTTGTTTTAGATCGCGGCGATAAACTTCTACAGTTCCTTTTTCCAAATCTTTAGGACCAATTGCCAACCGCACCGGAACACCTTTCAATTCATATTCGGCAAATTTCCAGCCGGGGCTGTGCTTATCATCTGCATCTATTTTTACCCGTATGCCTTGTTTGGTCAATTCGCTGTTAATTTGGGAAACAACTTCCATGATCTTTTTTAACTGCTCTTCATCGCGATAGATAGGAACAATAATTACCTCATGAGGCGCGAGCATAGGAGGAAGCACCAAGCCATCATCATCGGAATGGGTCATTATCAATGCGCCTACAAGTCTTGTGGATACTCCCCAGGAAGTAGCCCATACCAATTCTGATTTACCTTCTTTATTGAGGAATTTCACATCAAATGCTTTGGCAAAATTCTGTCCAAGAAAATGCGATGTGCCCGCTTGCAAGGCCTTTCCATCCTGCATCAAAGCTTCAATACAATAGGTATCTACCGCACCGGCAAAACGCTCGTTGGCTGTCTTTACACCTTTAACAACCGGCATCGACATCCACTTTTCAGCAAATTCAGTGTAGATATCTAATATGCGTAACGTTTCCTCCACAGCTTCCTGGCTAGTAGCATGAGCGGTATGCCCTTCTTGCCACAAAAATTCAGTAGTACGCAGAAATAGACGTGTCCGCATTTCCCAACGCACCACATTGGCCCATTGATTTATTAGAAGGGGCAAATCGCGATACGATTGTATCCAGCCCCTATAGGTATTCCAAATAATAGTTTCAGAAGTGGGTCTTATAATCAGTTCTTCTTCCAGCTTGGCGGTTTCATCTACTACAATGCCTTCCGGAGAGTTTTTTAAGCGATAATGTGTCACTACAGCACATTCTTTGGCAAACCCTTCCACATGCGCTGCCTCCTTCGAAAAAAAGGATTTTGGGATGAATAAAGGAAAATAGGCATTGGAATGTCCGGTATTTTTGAACATATCATCCAATGCACGTTGCATTCTTTCCCAAATAGCAAACCCATATGGCTTAATAACCATGCACCCCTTAACTGCTGAATAATCAGCCAGTCCGGCTTTTATTACCAATTCATTATACCATTGCGAATAGTCTTGTTCCCGAGATACGATGGCTTTGCTCATAGTGCTAAAAATTGTTAAAAACTTTTTTGTCCTTATTCTTCACCTAAAATTCATCTAAAAATGCGTAACTTCGTCCCAGTTTAAAGTGTATAGAGGTAAAAGATTTATCGGAGTCGGCAAAAATAAACAATAAACCTTTAAACGGTTAAAAAGTCTAACCTTTGAAAAAAGTAAAGAAACCTATGAAAACCTTGCTTAAAATATCTGCCATCGGTCTCGTAGCAATCGGCTTTGCTTCCTGTGGAACACAAGAAAATATTGCCGGACATAACGATGATGGTGTGTATGCGTCCCGTAATAATACTGCCCCTGCCAATACGCCTGCTCCTATAGCTACAAGTCAAACACAAAATCAGCCTGCTGCCACAGCAAACGATTCAAACAAGAACAATTATTATTCCAATGATTATAATTACTCGTCCAATGTTGGAAAGTATGATCAGAGTTGGAATAACAACGATACCTATTATGATGACAGCTACGGCTATAACTACGATCCCTATGCTTTTGGTTACCCATATTACAGTTGTGGATTAGGATTTGGTTATCCTTACTACGGCTGGGGATTAGGATTTGGATTCGGTTGGGGCTACCCATACTGGGGCTTTGGTTACGGTTTTGGCTATCCCTATTGGGGCGGTTATTGGGGTGGCGGATATGGTTATCATGGATATTATGGTGGATATGGTTATCGCAATGCAATTGTAGGTTCTCCCCGTTCAATCAGAAATGAATCAAGTTTTGGGGCATACGTCGGAACGAGAACCGCAAACATGAATAACGTTAGAGCCAATAATAGTGTATCACCTGCCAAATACTCTAATGCAAGAACAGCCGGCAATAATTTTTCAAATGTAGCAAATGCATCTGCGCGAGGTTCTGTTGCAAATTCCAATGCAAGAACATACACTAATTCAAACAGGGTTGCTAATGGAAACGGATATTCACGTTCAGCCACCAATAATAATACTGGCAACAGAACTTATTCCAGGAATAGCAGCTACACCCGGAATAATTCCTACAATAGAAGTAACTACAGCAACTCCCAACGTGTTTATTCCCGTTCCGGAGGTTCACAAAGAAACTATGGTGGGAATTATTCCAACCGTTCTTCTTCCGGTTATAGTATTGGCCGTGGCGCATCTGGTGGAAGCCATTTTGGCAATGGATTTAGCGGCGGAAGTCATTCCAGTAGCGGATTTGGCGGAGGTCATTCCTCCGGTTTCAGTGGTGGCGGAGGCCATTTCGGCGGCGGCGGGAGAAAATAAACTTCATCTCTACAAATTAAAACCAATTTCAACATTTAAAACCTGATAAAAATGAGAAGGTTCTTATATTCTGTTTGCCTTTTTTCGGCAATTATTCCCCTGAAAACAAGTGCCCAGTTGGGTGAATCAGATGCCCTGCGATATTCCCAGGATATTTTGGGTGGTACAGCCAGGTTTGCTGCAATGGGTGGGGCTTTTTGCGCTGTAGGGGGCGATATGGGTGCATTAGGATATAACCCGGCAAGTATTGCTGTTTACACAAATAATCAGATGGAAATAACACCAGGTATAGCCTTTCAAAGTACTAATGCATCATACAATGGCACTTCCACCACAAACACCAATAGCGCCGCAACCCTTCAGAGTTTGGGGTTTATGGCAACAGGTAAAGTTAGAAAGAAAGACAAAGATGATAAAGGTGGCTGGAAGAGTTACAATTTTGGTGTTGCCTACAACCGCCTGAATAATTTTAATGATAACGTAACCATACAGGGTACTACCAATTCAAGTACATTCCTGAATGATATTACTACGCAGGCAAATGGAACGAATTATAACAATCTTGGCAATCTTGATGGATTCAGAGTTGCTCCGGCTTGGAATGCAGGCCTGTTAGACACTGTAGCGGGCACCAATGGCTCTCAATACTTCAATATCATTCAACCGTCCCTCAATGCCGGAGGAACCGTATTGCAAACCGAAAACATACTAACCACAGGCTCCATGGGAGAAACCGATATAAGCTTTGGTGGGAATTATAATGACCGCTTGTTCATCGGTGGTACTATCGGAATTGTAGATGTAAACTATAATCTTACTGATTCTTATACCGAACAGGCCGAATATACCGATGCCAATTATGGCTTCTCAAATTATACGTATACCCAGAATTTAAACACTTCCGGTACTGGGGTTAATTTTAAAGTCGGTATTATTTATCGCATACTGGATTGGTTGAGAGTGGGAGCAGCAATTCACTCACCCACCTATTTCAGCATGACTGACAACTATTCAACTAATTGGGTTGCTAATTATATTTCCGGATCACCATATACCAATTATCAAGCGCTATCTGTCACAACAGATGGCAACGGGAATCCTTTGGGAGCCCAAACCCAATATAATTATAACCTCACTACTCCTATGAAAGCTATTATAGGCGCTGCCGCAGTGATTAACGGCCAGGGAATTGTCAGTGCAGATTATCAATATGTCGACTATTCCACCATAAGTGTAAAGTCCGCCGATTTAGGTTCGGGATATACTGCCCCCCTCAATTCCGCTATAAGCCAGGATTTTATGCAGGCAAATAATCTTCGTTTTGGTTTTGAATGGGTTTTGTATCCTATTAGTCTTCGTGCCGGATACTCCATCTATGGAAATCCTTATAACCAATCAACCGTAGGATACAGTTCTATACGCAATACCTATTCGCTTGGAGTGGGCCTAAAGGTAAATCATGTAGCATTTGATATAGCCTATACTCTTATGCAGTATAGCGAACAATATCAATCTTATTCTGAAGCCACCCCAGCCACTTTGAAAACTAATATATCAAATGTGATACTTACAATGGCATATACATTCGATTCGCCTAAAAGCCATCCACACCGCAGAAGGTATAACAGCTATCCGCCACCTCCTCCGCCACCTCCGGGAGCCTACTAAGAAAGATTTTAAACACCTCGATACGATCGGGGTGTTTTTATTTTAATAAGGTCGTAAAGAAAGGCCACATTATTTCTTCCCATCTAAATGGAGCGTACGTAATGCTTTAGCCTTTATCCAGGTAAAGCCTACAACGAATATGGTCATGCCTCCTCCAAAAATAACAGAGGGGATTAAACCCATCAGCCGGGCCATAAGCCCCGATTCGAACTCCCCTATTTCATTGGAGGAGCCGATGAAAATGTTATTTACAGAAGATACCCTGCCTCGCATTTCATCGGGGGTTCTTAACTGAAGAATGGTTGATCTTATAATTACACTCACACTATCGAATGCCCCACTAACTGCGAGCAGAAAAACAGAAAGTATAAGATTGGTAGATACGGCAAACAATATGATGCAAATACCATAGCCGATTACGGCAAGCAGCATATTCCGGCCTGCATTTCTAAAAGGAGGGCGGTACACCATTACGGCGCCCATTATCACGGCCCCGATAGATGGTGCAGCACGAAGCATCCCCAACCCTATTGGGCCTGTCTTCAATACCAATTTGGCAAATAAGGGCAACAAGGCCACCGCTCCGCCAAAAAGTACTGCAAACAAATCGAGTGATAAGGCCCCTAATATGGCCTGATCGCTGAAAACAAATTTAATTCCCTGCGAAAGACTTGTAAAAAGCTTCTCTTTCTTTACCCTTTCAAGTAGTGGGCGTGCTTTTATAAAACTGAAAAGGATAAGCGCTATGAAAGTTAGAATGAAATCAGTAAGGTAACTCTTGCCTACACCAATTATCCCAAAAAGAAAACCACCTATTGCAGGACCTGCAATAGCGCCTACCTGCCATGCTGTACTATTCCAGGTGGTGGCATTAGGATAATCTTCCCTTGGAACAATTTGTGATAAAAATGCAAACATGGCAGGAGCAACAAAAGCCCTTGCAATACCCGTAAAAAAAATAATGATATAAATAGGCAAAATGCCATACTGGTGCAGGAATAAGTCATTATTCAACGTATATAAGTACAAAATAAAGGTAGCTATATTCATTATAATGGCTGATATTATTATGATTCGCTTGCGCTGGATAATATCAGCCACATGACCTGCAAACAAAGCCGTTGAAATAAAAGGAATAGCTTCTGTAAGACCTATCATCCCGAATAAAAAGGGGTCTTTAGTATATCCTAGTATCTGCCAGCCAACAATAACACCCTGCATCTGGGTGGCAATAGTTATTAAAAGACGGGCAAATGCAAAAAGCCTGAAATCTCGATTTTTTAAAGAAACGTACGGATCGTTTTGCACGTAATCAGAAGTGTTTTTACAAGCGACAAACATACTAAACTTCTTTTGAACTAATAGAATTGCATACCATATTAGAAAGTGTTAAACATTCTGTAATCTCCTGTTTTATATCATTTTCCTGCCTTTTAATTGTATTATCTTTGCCGACCCAAAAGTTCCTTAAATTTCAAGAATATGAACATTAGTATAGTTGGCACAGGTTATGTAGGTTTGGTAACAGGAACCTGCTTTGCAGAAACCGGCAATCATGTAATTTGCGTTGATATTGACAACGCCAAGGTTGAGGCTATGAAAAATGGCAAAATGCCCATCTATGAACCTGACCTGGATACCCTTTTTGAAAGAAACATCAAATCAAAAAGGCTGAGATTTACTACTAACCTAAAAGAAGTGGTAGATAATTCTGACATTATTTTTCTTGCACTACCTACCCCACCGAATGAAGATGGATCGGCTGATTTATCTTATATCCTTAAAGTAGCTGACGATTTGGGTAAACTAATTACATCATATAAGGTTATTATAGATAAAAGTACTGTACCAGTAGGTACTTCCGAAAAGGTTAGAGCAGCGATTGCAGCTAATTGCAAAGTGGAGTTTGATGTGGTTTCAAACCCGGAGTTTTTACGAGAGGGCTTCGCAGTGGACGATTTCATGAAACCTGATAGGGTTGTAATTGGGACCTCCTCTCCAAGAGCAAGAAAAATAATGGAAGATTTGTATAAGCCATTTGTCCGCCAGGGAAACCCTGTTTATATTATGGATGAACGCTCCGCCGAGCTTACCAAATATGCTGCCAACTCGTTCTTAGCCACCAAAATTTCATTCATGAATGAAATTGCCAACATTTGCGAAAAAATGGGTGCCGATGTAGATGCCGTACGTATTGGAATTGGCGCTGACCAACGCATAGGGAAACGCTTTTTATTCCCAGGTATAGGATATGGAGGAAGTTGTTTCCCAAAAGATGTGAAAGCATTGGTGCAGGCTTCAAATGAATATAACTACGATTTTAAAATTCTAAAATCGGTTATGCACGTAAACGAACTTCAAAAGCACTCAATTATCCATAGGCTAAAAGCGCACTTTCCTAACCTGGAAGGCTTAAAAATAGCTCTGTGGGGGTTGTCATTTAAGCCAGATACAGATGATATACGCGAGGCCCCGTCGCTTATTATTATCGATGAGTTATTGAAACATAAAGCCAGTGTAAGCGCTTATGACCCGGCAGCTATGGAAAATGTGAACAAGTTATATGGCAGCCGTATCTATTTTGCATCCACCGAGTATGAGGCGCTGCAAGATGCCGATGCACTTATAATAGCAACCGAATGGAGTGAATTCCGTACCCCCGATTTTAAAGAAATAAGGAATCGGATGACAAAACCTGTTATTTTTGACGGAAGAAATCTATATGCGACCGAGCAAATGCAGCAGGAAGGATTTACCTACTACAGCATTGGCCGGAAGGATGTGATATAACAATAAACTATGAAAAGAGTATTAATAACAGGTGCAGCAGGGTTTTTAGGTTCGCATCTCTGCGACCGTTTTATTAAAGAAGGATACCATGTTATTGGTATGGACAACCTCATTACCGGCGACCTACGTAATATAAATCACCTCTTTTCGCTTGAGCATTTTGAATTTTATCATCACGATGTTTCCAAATTTGTCCATGTTCCCGGAGAACTCCATTATATACTCCACTTTGCATCACCCGCTAGCCCTATCGATTATTTGAAAATACCTATACAAACATTGAAGGTAGGTTCATTGGGTACGCATAACTTATTAGGTCTCGCTAAATCAAAAAATGCAAGGATACTGGTGGCCTCCACGTCGGAGGTATACGGGGATCCACTTGTGCACCCACAAACGGAAGAATATTGGGGAAATGTAAATCCTGTTGGGCCTCGCGGAGTATATGACGAAGCCAAGCGTTTCCAGGAAGCAATGACAATGGCCTACCATACCTTTCATAAATTAGATACAAGGATTGTACGTATTTTCAATACCTATGGGCCTAGGATGCGCCTGAACGATGGCCGTGTGCTACCTACATTTATTGGACAAGCTCTGCGTGGGGAGCCGCTTACAGCCTTTGGCGATGGTAGCCAGACACGTTCTTTTTGTTATGTTTCTGATTTGGTGGAAGGTATCTACCGGTTGCTTTTAAGTGATTATGCATATCCTGTAAACATTGGTAACCCGGCAGAAATAACCATTAATGAATTTGGCGAAGAAATTCTTAAACTGACTGGAAGCGATCAAAAAATAATTCATGCCGCACTTCCTAAAGATGACCCCAAACAACGCCAGCCTGATATTACGCTTGCTAAAAAATTATTGGGATGGGAGCCAAAAGTTGCAAGAGCAGAAGGTTTAAAAATCACATTGGAATACTTCAAATCACTTTCGGCGGAAGAGCTACAAATATCTGCACCCAGGTTCACATAAATCAGTTTATCAAGTTTTAAAGTTCATCAAGTTATAAAGTATTCATATTAATGAATGCCTCGTTGCAAACAGAATTAATAAAATACCTTTCCGGTTTTGCAACCGAAGCCCGCTTAAAGCGCTTTGAGGATGTTCTTGTCAACCGCACCCGCCACATTGCTATTGGGCTTGAGAACATTTACCAGCCGCATAATGCCAGCGCTGTGCTTCGCTCCTGCGACTGCTTCGGCATACAAGATGTACATATTATTGAAAATGAAAATAAATACACGTATAACCCTGATGTATCGCTTGGTTCAGAAAAGTGGTTAACGTTGCAACGATATAACGATGCCCAAAGCCTGGATAATTGCATAAACACACTCCGCGCAAAAGGCTATGCTATTGCAGTAACTTCATTGCATAAAGATAACTACACCATTGAAGAGGTTCCGTTGCACAATAAAGTGGCACTCTTTTTCGGAACTGAAATGCGCGGTGCAACAGATGAATTAGAAGGCAAAGCAGACATGTATGTAAAAATCCCAATGATGGGGTTTACCGAAAGCTTCAATATTTCAGTTGCGGCAGCATTGAGCATGTACGTACTGTCTACAAGGCTTAGAAAAGATAATATTGCGTGGCAATTAAGTGAACAAGATAAAGAAACGTTGCGCTTGCAATGGCTGCGAAATACTATTCCCAAAGTCGATTTACTGGAAAAGGATTTTATACAAAAACAGAAATAAATATCTTAATCCTCAAACGTAATTAATACGCTATCACCTTCCTTTAGGCCTAACAGTTCTGCTATGTTGCCACGATTAATAGCAATCTCCAGCAACCCTGAACCTGCGAAGAGAGCTACCAACTCCCCTCCTCCAACATCATTATATGTTTTGGAAATTATTTCAATCGGGTTCCTCTTTACATCTATTTCAAACTTGCGGCCTTTTGCTACTTGTTCAAATAAAGTTTTTTCAAGATTAAAGATGCAGTTGCCGTATTCATCTATATATACTACCGATGTGCGTATGCTTGCATCATTATATATAGGCTGCCATGCCGTAAGCTGAATATAATTTTTATATATCCTGCCTATTTCAGCCAGGTTAACGCCTTTTGCAATATGCACCGCAGACTTCACCATAATATCTTTGGTAATAAATGCCAACGATGCAGGGTCAGGAGCAAGTATGATTTCATAAACCTCTGCCGGCGGATGAGCAAATACCAAACTAAATAACCCATTATCGGGCCCTATAAAATAATGTCCTTCAGTTTGTATAGCTAATACTCGCGAATGAGGGCTATTCAATGCATCTACACTAACGATATGAATACTTCCCTCGGGGAATTGTTTATACACATTTTTCAACGTAAAGGCAGCTGCACTAACGTGGAAAGGCCGGATAGAATGCGTAACATCCACTATAGTAGCTCCGGGCAATGCCCCAAGTATAGCCGCTTTTACACTTGCCGCATAAAAGCCTGAATTACCCATGTCAGTAGTCAATGATATTAACGACATATTAATTCAGAGTTAAGTGTAAAAGAGTTAACGAAAAGTTATAATTTAAAAAGTGTTTAAATCTTTTCATAAAGTCCAAAATTAAACATTCTATCTCTACTTACATTTGCGATATAACTATTCTATACTCCTATGCCGGAAAAAGATATATTCATCGAAGACATCCCGCTCATTGAACTTTATGGTATTAACGACTCCCGGATGCACATTATAAAAGAACATTTCCCAAAACTGAAAATAGTTGCCAGGGGCGATTCTTTACGCATATCAGGCTCGCATGAAAGCATAGAGTCTTTCAGTAAAAAAATAATGAGGATCCAGGAACACTACCGCAAATATGGCGTATTGAGCGATGCAGATATTGAACGGATAATGCAGGGAGGTGATTCACCCGAGCCAAACAATGAAACCGGCGAAAACCACGTAATTGTATATGGGAACAATGGGCTGGTAGTAAAAGCCCGCACCGTCAACCAACAAAAAATGGTGGAAGCAAGTATGAAGAATGACCTGGTATTTGCCGTAGGCCCTGCGGGAACAGGTAAAACCTATACTGCTGTTGCCCTCGCTGTAAGAGCATTAAAGAATAAAGAGGTCCGTAAGATAATCCTCACTCGTCCGGCTGTAGAAGCAGGAGAAAGCCTTGGATTTCTTCCCGGCGACCTAAAAGAAAAATTAGATCCCTATCTCCAGCCATTATACGATGCATTATATGATATGCTTCCCGGGGAAAAACTGGAAACCTATCTCGAAAACAAGATTATCGAAGTTGCTCCCCTTGCATTTATGCGGGGAAGAACCCTTAATAACGCATTTGTAATTTTAGATGAAGGTCAAAACACAACGGAAAACCAAATGAAGATGTTCCTTACCCGTATGGGTAGCTCTGCTAAGTTTATCGTTACCGGCGACACCACACAAACAGATCTTCCTTTCAAACAACCATCGGGACTTATTCATGCTATAGAAATATTCAAGGATGTTCCGGGTATTGAGCTTATTTTCTTGGATGGATCAGACGTGGTAAGGCATAAGCTGGTGAGAAAGATACTCAGCATATATGCTGAACCCAGGAAGAAAAAAGCGCCCAAAGAATAATTGGCCTAAAAAGGCATTTTACAGATTCCGTGAAAATATTTTTAACATTTACAATGTTGAATATGCTTTCATATATATTTGCATCATCATATATATAATTCCTAATTCTTAATCAACGAAACGCCATGCAAACCATAACTGCTACCCACTTTAATTTCCCCGGTCAAAAGAGCTTCTACAAAGGAAAAGTTCGGGATGTATATAATATCAATGACGACCTTTTAGTGGTACTCGTCAGCGACCGTGTTTCGGCATTCGATGTGGTTCTGCCAAAAGGCATTCCATATAAAGGGCAAGTGCTAAACCAAATTGCAGCCCATTTCATGAAAGCTACCGCTGACATTGTTCCTAACTGGATTACCGATGTTCCGCACCCGATGGTGAGTGTGGGTAAATTATGCCAGCCCTTTAAAGTGGAAATGGTTATTCGGGGCTACCTTTCAGGACACGCTTGGAGGGAATATAAAGAGGGGAAAAGAGCTATCTGCGGAGCGCGTTTGCCGGAAGGGCTGCATGAAAATGACAAATTCAGGGAACCTATCATCACCCCTACTACCAAGGCGGATGAGGGACATGATGAAGATATTTCAAAAGAAGAAATTATTAAACGTGATTTAGTTTCCAAAGAACATTATGAACAACTGGAGAACTATACCCGCCTGCTATTTAAAAGAGGCACTGAAATGGCCGCCAAACAAGGACTGATTTTGGTGGATACGAAATATGAATTTGGCCTGCATGAAGGTAAGATTTATCTGATTGACGAAGTGCATACGCCTGATTCTTCCCGCTATTTCTATTCGGAAGGATATGAAGAACGCCAAAAAAATAAGCAACCCCAAAAACAATTATCAAAAGAATTTTTACGAGAATGGCTTATTTATAAAGGATTTCAAGGATTGGACGGCCAACAGATACCGGTTATGGACGATGAAATAGTAACTGCTGTTTCTAACCGCTATATTGAACTCTTCGATAAAATTACAGGAACCAAGTTTGCTCCTGCTCCAGGTGGCGACAACCTCGAAAAGGAAATTGAGAAGAGTGTGGTTCAATACTTGAAAGAGAGAATAGTAAAGGCATAGTAACCTCCTATTTCATTAGATACTAATTTGTGTTACTTATTTTCCCTGGCCATTTAAATTCTACTAAATAGCTGACAACTGGCTGTGAATAAAAAACAACTGCATAGGGGTATGAAGAATTCCCAATAAATTCTATATTTGCAGAAATTAGTTAACCCTCTAATACACATTAACTATGAAAAAATATCTTTTAGCAGCAGCTGTTGTCTCGATGCTTTTTGCATGTAACAACAAAAAGGAGCAAGCGGAACAAGCTCAGTTAAAGACTATGAACGCTGAAGATTCAACCTTGAATCTAAGGACACGTGCTCAGGATTCTACTATTACTGCCTATATAAAGTCGATGAACGATATCGAGGATAATCTCGACTCTATCAAGGCAAAGGCCCATATTATGAAGATTGGTGGAACCACCGAAGGGATGGATAAAAAGGAAATGATCATTACCGATATGAAATATATCGGCAACCTGATGATGAAGAATAAGGAACAACTAGCCATGATGAAAAAGAAGCTGGCTGCATCGGGTAACAAGAATGCTGAATTGCAAAAAATGGTTGAACACCTTACCGAAGAACTAAGTGAAAAGGATTCTGAAATAGCAGGACTCCAAAGCCAGCTTGCTGAAACCAATGCAAACCTGAAAACAGAAATACAAAGATTTAATGACAGCCTGCAAGTAATTGCACGCCAAAATGCAACTATTTCCGAGCAAAACATGGTGTTCTATGCTGTTGGAACTACAAAAGAACTCAAAAACAAGGGAGTAATTATGAAAGAAGGTGGAGTGCTTGGCGTAGGTGGTACCGAGCAATTAAAGCCAAATACTAACACTGCTTATTTCACCAGTGCCGATTACCATACTGTACACGCACTTCCTTTATACAGTAAGTTCGACAAAATCATAACAAATCATCCTGGCACTTCGTATAGAATCTCCGGTAATGAGCAAGCAGACTCGCTTATCATTATCAACCAAAAATTATTTTGGAGCGAATCTAAATGCCTAGTAGTTGTAGTAAAACAACGATAAACACAGCAGAGTGAAATTGAAAAAAATAAACCCCTGGGTGCAGGGGAAGTCCCTTCATATATTAGCTCAAGTATCGGTCTTTCTTGTAGGTGGATTAGCTGTTTGGTCTCTCTTTACGAGCGGAGCAGCCATCAGATCAGCTAAGGCAGGCAACATAAAAAAGCACGTTGCCAATGATTCCCTTACATTTAAACTCACGAAAAAGCACAGAGATACGATAGCCATTTTTACACCGCTTGAAAAATTTGAAGCACAGGCCTCCGATTCATTTTTTAATGTGTTAGCAGAAAAAGCCCGCTTCAATGGAAGTGCTTTAGTTGCCCACGACGGTAAAATTCTATACACGCATCAATTCGGTTATGCTGATTATAAAACGCATGAATTACTCACCGATACAACCGAATTTCAATTAGGATCTGTTTCAAAGCAGTTTACAGCAGTAGCTATCATGATGCTTAAGGAAAAAGGACTTTTAAGTTATGATGATTCTATAGTAAAGTATTTCCCTGATTTCCCTTATACAGGCGTAACTATCCGTATGTGCCTCGATCATCGTTCTGGCCTGCCTAATTATATGTTTACCTGTGGTGCAGAATGTCCTAATCAGAATACGTTGATTGATAATATGGAGGTTATTAATATGCTGGCCGAATATAAGCCACACTGTTATTTTAAACCGGATAGAAAGTTTGAGTACTGCAACACAAACTATTGCGTTCTGGCGGCTATCGTAGAAAAAATAACAGGCTATCATTTTGCCGATTTTGCCCGCAAAAATATCTTCCAACCGCTGGGCATGACCCGTACATATATTTATGATAAGTATGATACTGTTATTCCTAATAGAGCCATAGGATACAACAAAAACTACCGCAAAGCAGGTATTGACTTCCTGGATGGAGTAGCCGGAGACAAGGGTGTTTACTCTACTGTAACCGACTTATTAAAATGGGATCAGGCACTGTATGGTAATAAACTGCTAAGTCAGGCCACCCTGAAGGAAGCATATACCCCGCACACCAAATGGCTTAATGGACATAGTTATGGTTTTGGCTGGCGTTTGTTTCAATATAACGGTGATACCATTATTTATCATGGAGGCTGGTGGCATGGCTTCAATGCCGCTTTTATCCGCGATGTGAAGAAAGGAAATACCATTATTGTACTCAGCAATCATATAAACTGGTGCATTAACCGCAGCCGCGATTTGATGGAACTATTCCGTAATCCAAACGCTGTTATTTCGATTGATGGCTCAAAGGATGCCCAACCGGATGGCGAAGAAGGTACCGGCGGAATGTAATACTCTATCTGTATATTTCCTTTTGCTTGTCAACACCTTTTAGGTGCTCTGCGTATTATTTTGTAATAGTATCGTTCATAAATTGCGATGCATAGTTCATAACTCATAGGTTATAACGCATACTGCATAACCCATAAATCCTATTTTTGCGCCGACAAAAAACGAATGGCTGAAAATCCCAATAAGGAAATTAATGAAACCCCTGGTGAACCCAATGGCAACAATGGTTCATCATCAGTTATACATCTTACCCAGATGTATAAAAACTGGTTTCTTGATTATGCCTCCTATGTAATACTGGAGCGTGCCGTACCTGCCCTTGAGGATGGCCTGAAACCGGTGCAGAGGCGTATTCTGCATTCGATGCGCGAATTGGAAGATGGACGGTATAATAAGGTGGCCAACGTTATTGGTAATACCATGAAGTATCACCCACATGGCGATGCGTCTATTGGCGATGCTATGGTTCAATTAGGACAAAGGGAATTAGCAATTGATATGCAAGGTAACTGGGGGAATATCCTTACAGGAGACTCTGCCGCAGCACCCCGTTATATTGAGGCCCGGCTTTCCAAATTTGCATTAGAAGTAATCTTCAATGAAAAAACTACTGTTTGGCAAAACAGCTACGATGGCCGAAATAAAGAACCCGTTTATTTACCGGTAAAATTCCCATTATTGCTGGCCCAGGGCGCTGAAGGAATTGCGGTGGGACTTGCATGCAAAATTCTTCCGCATAACTTTTTAGAACTGATTGATGCTGCCATTGGAGTGTTAAAAGGCAGGAAACCCCACCTCTACCCCGACTTTCCGACGGGTGGCATGGCCGATTTCTCCAACTACAACGATGGGTTGAAAGGAGGCAAAGTAATTGTAAGGGCCAAGATTAATATACTCGACAAAAAGACACTTGTTATTACCGAAATACCTTTTGGATGTACCACTTCATCGCTAATTGATTCTATTGTAAATGCTAATGAGAAAGGTAAGATAAAGATTAAAAATATCGAAGATAATACGGCAGAAAATGTTGAAATCCTTATTCACCTGCCGGCCGGTTTTTCTCCCGATAAAACTATCGATGCCCTATATGCCTTTACCGATTGCGCCTTGTCTATTTCACCTAATGCCTGTGTAATTGAAGGAGACAGACCCCGCTTTATGGGAGTGAGTGAAATGCTCAGGTTATCGGCCGAACGCACACAAAAGCTTCTGCAAACAGAATTGGATATCCGCCTTGCAGAATTACTTGAACAGTTTCATTATGTTTCGCTGGAAAAGATATTTATTGAAAAACGCATCTACCGCGACATTGAAGAATCTGAAACATGGGAAGACGTACTTACCACTATTGAAGAGGGCTTAAAACCTTATCGCAAAAAACTTCCAAGGGAAATTACCCGTGCTGATGTTGTTAAGCTTACTGAAATAAAGATTAAAAGAATTTCTAAATACGATACCTTCCAGGCTGATGAGTTGATGAAATCGATACAGGAGGAAATGAAAACAGTGAAGCACAACCTGGAAAACATTGTTGAGTATACGATTGATTATTTTAAAGAGATTAAGAAAAAATATGGCGAGGGAAAAGAGCGGAAAACAGAGATAAAAGCCTTCGATACCATCGTGGCAACTCAAGTGGCTGCCATCAACCAGAAACTATACGTAAACCGTGAGGAAGGCTTTGCGGGATATGGCATTAGAAAAGATGAGTTTGTATGCGATTGCTCTGATTTAGATGATATTATTGTTATTCGCAGAGATGGCATTATGCTTGTTACCAAGGTTACTGAAAAATCTTTCGTGGGAAAAGACATACTCTACATAAATGTGTTTAAACGCAACGATGAGCGCACCATTTATAATTTGATATATCGCGACGGTGCCCGTGGCAACACCATGATAAAACGCTTTGCTGTTACCTCTGTTATTCGTGACAAAGAATACCTGCTTAGTCGTGGTAATCCCAATTCAGAAATACTTTACATGACCGCTAATCCCAATGGAGAAGCCGAAGTAATTACCGTCTTTCTGAAAGCCAATGCTACCGCACGCAACAAAGTTTTTGATGCAGACTTTGCTGAGTTAGCCATTAAAGGGCGTGATGCTATGGGCAATATACTTACCAAGCATCCCGTTCGCAAGGTTAGTATTAAAGAAAAAGGCATATCCACCTTAACAGCTCAAAAAGTTTGGTTCGATGATACTGTGCTGCGATTGAATGCCGATGAGCATGGCAAATACCTTGGCGAATTTGAGGGAGATGATAAAATACTGGTGGTAACCAAGGATGGAAACTATCGCACTTGTGGTTTTGAATTCACTACCCATTTTGATGCCGATACTATCCTTATTACTAAACTGGATAAAGAAAGACCTTTGACCCTCGTTTACTGGGAAGGAGAAAAGAAGAAATACTATATCAAACGCTTTATCCCGGAAGAATCGGAAAAGAAAAACTTGATTATTTCGGAGACTCCCGCATCAACATTAGAAGCAATTTCCGACGATGACTTTTTGATTGCTGAAGTAAAGTTCAGGCAGGAAAAAGGGAAAGAACAGCCTGATGAACTCATCAATGTCGACCAGGAGGTTCCGGTAATGGGCATAAAAGCACAGGGAAAGCCGGTAAACCTGAATAAGGTGAAAGAAATAAAATTAGTGCCCGATCCCAATCGCCCAACTGGTGATTTGATTGCCCTTGCCGCTATTGAAGAAGAGGAAAATGGTATGGAAGAAAGTGAAGTTTCGCCCATACAAAAGGCTATAGCGGAAAATAAAATAAATCTTACGGAAAAGCCTGCTGCCCCTAAACCGGCCAGGAAACCCAAATCGAAAGATGGGGGTAAAGACTCCCAGCCCACCCTTTTCTAATTAGCCAACAAATTATTTTCTGTATTTTTTTTACTTCACGTTACTTCACACTTTTTTCGATTTATTTATAGCAAATACAAATTTATATAATTTTGTATAATTTAATAGTCAGCCACTTGCAAGCATATCACAACTCTGATCAATAAAATTGAAGTTCGCTATAAATAAAGTGTAGGGCAAATGCCACATAAAAACGGTCAATGACTTCGGGAGAATACCATAAGTTTTGACAGTGGTAAAATAATAACCATAGTACAAGAACAAGGGAAACCAAATAGTAAAGGCATTACAGTAATACTGCAATGCCTTTTTAGTTTACTATATAATAGTACGTATGCCTGAATTACTTTCCGGTAGCAGGTTGAGTAGCTGCTGGGGCAGCTGCTTTCTTAGGAGTAGTGGTTTTACCTGCGGCTGCTTTATTTTCTTTGTAGCGCATATCAGGGCTACCATCTTTCTTCAAATGTTGTGTAGGTTTTGCAGGGGTAGTTGTCCCGGTTGCAGCCTTACTGGTTGAAGTTGCTTTTGGAGTTTTCGCAGTGCTTGTTTTAGGAGTAGTTTGCTTTGCAGGTGCCGTGGTAGAAGCATTAGATTGTGCACTAACAATTCCAATACTTAAACATAATGCGGCGATAGTAACTTTTAATTTTTTCATTTTAAAATGTTTAAAGGTTTGGGCAAAAATAACAACAAATCTTTAATTATAACCTACTTACATGTTATATAATAGTAATGGTTACTCTTAAAATTGCAAATTCATAATTCGACTATCCAACATTTCCATATCTTTGCCGTCCTCTGAAAAAAAGCATATTCATTTAATGGGATCAGATAGGAACACATATATAGGTTTATTTGCGATAGGATTAATTCTTTTCGGTTGGATGTATTGGTCACAACCATCTGAAAAACAGCTAGAAAGGCAAAAAGCAGTACACGATTCAATAGTCAACGTACAGCAGCAACAGCAGGAAGAGGCTAAAGCTGCATCAATAGCGAAAAAAGCAGAAAAAAAGGATACAGGCACTTCCATACATGATACGGCAAACCATTCCAGTGATTCACTGGTTGCTATTCATAAATTACAATCGGACTTTGGTATTTTTTACACAGCTTTAAAGGGACCCGATAAAAGCTATACGCTTGAAAATGATTTACTAAAGGCCACTATCAGTACCAAGGGCGGCAAAGTAGAATCTGTAGAGCTTAAAAACTTCAAAACAAGTGATGGAACTCCCCTGATATTATTCAAGCCCGACTCTACCCGGTTCGGCCTGATTTTAAATGCTTATTCCCGCGAAACCTCTACCGATTCATTATATTTTAGTGCGGTTAACAGCCAGGTGAGCGTAACCAAAGATTCATCGGTGCTGGTTATGCAACTAAACACCAGTAATCCGGCTAAGTATATCCAGTATATATACTCCTTAAAAACAGGAACTTATATGCTGCAATGCAAAATTCGTGTAGTGGGCATGCAGGATGTTCTTGCTTCCAATACCCAGGATATAGAACTAAATTGGAGTATGCAAACCCCTTCACAGGAAGCAAACATTAAAAAACAGCAAGGTGCATCTACTATATATTATAAATTTTACCGGGATGATGTAGATAATCTTTCAGCCGGGAAAGATGAAAAGAAGCCATTAACGTCCGACATTAGCTGGGTATCATTCAAGCAACAGTTTTTCTCATCCATATTAATAGCAAATACCAAGTTCAGCAGCCCTACCGTAGAGTGCAAGCAAGATTTCAGACCGGGATTTGTGAAAAACTATACTGCCCAAATGTATATCCCATACACTCGTTCAACCGATGAAAGTTTTGGGATGAGCTTCTTTTTTGGCCCCAACAATTATAATTTATTGAAAAAATATTCCTCCGATAACGATCTCCAACTGAACAGGCAAATTAGTCTCGGCTGGGGTATTTTCGGGTGGATAAACAGGTATGTTGTAATCTTGATTTTTGACTTTTTAAGTCAGTTCAACCTTAATTTTGGTATTGTTATCCTTATACTGACCCTGGTTATAAAAGCCCTCCTCTTCCCTATTGCATACCGTACTTATGTATCATCGGCCAAAATGCGCATTTTAAAACCGGAGATAGACGAGATAAATAAAAAGTTCCCGAAAACGGAAGATGCTATGAAAAAGCAACAGGCTATAATGGCCTTGAACAAAAAAGCAGGTGTAAATCCTTTGGCGGGTTGTTTGCCTATGCTTTTCCAACTTCCTATCCTGTATGCTCTTTTCAGCTTCTTCCCTGCTTCCATCGAGCTTCGTCAACAACATTTTTTATGGGCGACTGATCTTTCAACCTACGATTCTATTTATACGTTCAAAAATGGATTCTCTATTCCCGGGTACGGAGACCACATCAGTCTTTTTGCCCTGTTGATGACCTTATCACAATATCTCTATTTGGCATCAAACCAACAATTGATGGGCACAGGGGGCACCGACCAAATGGCAAAGACCATGAAATGGATGATGTATATAACCCCTATATTCTTCCTGAGCGCCCTTAATAGTTATTCAGCCGGATTAAGCTATTACTACTTTCTCGCAAATCTTATTACTTTTGGGCAAACTTACCTGGCAAGACAGTTTATTAATGAAGCCGCATTGCACCGCAAAATGCAAGAAAATAGGGCAAAACCTGTGAAGGTTTCAAAATTTCAGAAGAGACTGGAAGAAATGGCAAAACAACAACAGGCAGCTAGAAAACGATAATAAATAGCATATAAAACTTAAAATACCACTGAAGTGAAAATTGCAATTCCAAAAGAAACTAAAGTCAAAGAAAACAGGGTAGCTATTACACCCGACACGGTAAAAGAATTAATTAAAAAAGGATTTCCTTGTACTATTGAAAGTGGTGCAGGCGAAAATTCTTATTTTAAAGATGACGTTTACACAGCAGCAGGAGCTACTGTTGCAAGCAACCGTAAAGAACTTTTTGCAAATGCTGATATTGTGTTGGCCGTGAATCCTCCATCAGCAGAAGATATTGCTTCCATGAAAAAAGAAGCCATACTTATATCATTTATGTATGCTGCTACACATCCTGATTTAGTAAAGGCATGTGTATCGGCCGGCATCACTGCTTTTTCAGTAGATGCTATACCGCGTATTTCAAGGGCGCAAAAAATGGATGCACTTAGCTCGCAAGCAAACCTTGCAGGATATAAATCCGTAATTATTGCAGCCGATGCGCTCGGTAAAATATTCCCCTTAATGATGACCGCAGCCGGAACTATAAAACCAGCCAAGATCGTTATTATGGGTGCCGGTGTTGCAGGCTTACAGGCTATTGCCACCGGAAAACGCTTGGGCGCTATTGTTGAAGTATCCGACATTCGGCCTGAAACCAAGGAACAAGTACAATCACTCGGTGGAAAGTTTATTGAGCTGAAAGGTGATGATTCCGTTAAAATGGCAGGTGGTTATGTTACCAATGTGTCTGACGAATTTTTAAAGAATCAACAGGAACTTATAGCCAAGCATGTTGCTGATGCTGACATTGTAATTACTACAGCTCTCATACCTGGCAGAAAAGCGCCTGTACTTATCACAGAAGCTATGGTTAACAGTATGCGTAATGGCTCTGTAATTGTTGACATGGCAGTTGAACAAGGCGGAAACGTAGTAGGCAGCGAAATGAATAAAACAGTAATAAAGGGTAATGGCGTTAAAATAATTGGAGAGTCCAATCTTCCGGCGATGTTGCCACTTAATGCTAGCGACCTGTATGCTAAAAATATATCTACATTCCTTTATCACCTTGCCACAGGCGAAGGTTTTAAATGGGAAATGGAAGAAGAAATAACCAAAGGCTCTCTCATTATTCACAAGGGAGTAGCTGTTCACCCAAGTGTAAAACAATCTTAATCTATATTAGTCATGCAAGAAATATTTTCGTTTATCAACATGCACATTCAGATGATATATATCCTCATCCTGATGATATTCGTGGGTGTGGAAGTAATCAACAGTGTTCCATCGGTACTGCATACCCCGCTTATGTCGGGTGCCAATGCAATTCACGGGGTTGTAATTATTGGAGCTATCATGGTTTTGCTTAATGCTGACCCTGATAATGTAATATCACTTGTTCTCGGATTTGTTGCGGTAATACTTGGTACGCTTAACGTTGTTGGCGGATTTGTTGTTACCGACCGTATGCTTGAAATGTTTAAAAAGAAACCTGCTAAAAAATAATTAAGAATCAGCGTTATGAATCAATCTATTTTATTAGAAATAATTTATCTTATTGGCTCCGTTACCTTCATTTTAGGATTAAAAATGATGGGCAAGCCCGATACTGCCCGTAGAGGAAACACTTACGCTGCAGTTGGAATGACATTTGCTATCCTGGGTACCATTTTTATCCATGATAAGGAAGTTAAGCCTATCGTTTATATTTTATTATTTGGAGCTATTGCCATTGGCGGTATCATTGGCTGGATGGTTGCTAAAAAGGTAAAGATGACTGCTATGCCTCAATTGGTATCGCTCTTTAACGGTATGGGTGGCGCTTGCGCTGCATTAATTTCCATTATGGAATTTAGTGTTCATACAGGTGATATGAAATCTATTATGATGGTTATGGCAGGACTTATTATTGGTAGCATTTCCTTCTCCGGTAGTATGGTTGCTTTCATGAAACTGAATGGTAATCTAAATTCAAATCCCCGCATTCCTTTTTATAATGTAATCAATGCGATTATACTTCTTATAACATTAAGTACAGGTGCATACGTTGTTTTTGGAAGTGTAACCGACTTTATGTGGCCATGCATTGTGTTGGCTTTGGCTTTATTTTACGGTATCATGTTTGTACTGCCAATCGGCGGTGCAGATATGCCGGTAGTCATCTCCTTACTCAACTCCTTTACAGGTCTTGCTGCTGCTTCAGGCGGATTCCTTTATCACAACAAAGTTATGTTGACAGGTGGTATCCTCGTGGGTTCGGCTGGTACTATACTCACTATCGCTATGTGTAAAGGTATGAACCGTACTTTATTCAGTGTAGTATTTGGTGCATTTGGACAAGGCAGCGCTGCGGCGGCTGGTGCAGGCACTAGTGCAACAGGTGGCTCCATAAAAGATATTTCGGTTGCTGATGCTGCCGTGCTGATGAACTATTCTAAAAAAGTGGTTATCGTTCCCGGTTACGGCTTGGCAGTAGCTCAAGCACAACATGTAATGCATGAATTAGAAGCTCTTTTGGAAGAAAGAGGCGTAGAAGTAAAATATGCCATTCACCCGGTGGCAGGACGTATGCCCGGCCACATGAATGTATTAATGGCAGAAAGTAATGTAGACTACTCCAAGCTCTGCGAAATGGAAGATATTAACCCTGAATTTGAAACTACTGATGTGGTATTCATTGTGGGTGCAAATGACGTGGTGAATCCTGCGGCTAAAAATAATCCGGCAAGTCCTATTTATGGTATGCCAATTTTGGAAGTTGACAGGGCTAAGAGTATCATTGTAAACAAACGAAGCATGGCCGCAGGTTATGCGGGTATTGACAACGAGCTTTTCTACAATCCCAAAACCAGCATGTTATTCGGCGATGCTAAAAAGGTGGTTACCGATTTAGTAGCTGAACTGAAGACCATGTAAGGTACTTAAAAGCAAGGCCATTTTTATATTATTTGCTTCGTTTACTATCTGTTGATTGTAGGG
>Ga0207037_10052_pt1 | contig 39591 bp, 36 predicted proteins | sample Alteio_BWMinCont_75_FD_153268 | JGI IMG/M metagenome (GOLD analysis project Ga0207037, IMG submission 153268) | Enriched cells from forest soil in Barre Woods Harvard Forest LTER site, Petersham, Massachusetts, United States -... | ecosystem: Environmental > Terrestrial > Soil > Temperate forest >... | reverse complement strand
ACGTTGAGCAAGAACAAGTATGGCCTGCAAATTAAGCATGGCAACGGTATCACCATCTATTATCGTAGCAGGACATTGTTCAGAAATAGCAGCAGGAATGGTAGCTACGGGCACGACCGCCGGAGCCTGAGCTTTTACCCAGCTAAACTCTACAAACAAGAGCGCTATTATTAAAAAAACCTGCTTCAACACGGTTAGAATTATTTTATACTTTTTCCATCCAAATTTACTAATAAATTGCCAGATTCCCGTATTTTTCTATTTTTGCAGCAGACTATCAAGTCTTAACATTTCGACCTGTTTTTAAATTTACTCTCTCTATTTAATTAATGTATAAAAGAATACTACTCCTTTTTTTATTTACTGTGGTAGGCTTTTTAGCGAAAAGCCAGAGTAATATGCCCCTCGACAGAGATTTTCTATTACCCTATCAATCTGCATTTAATAGTCTTAATTGCAATGTGTTCACCAGTGTAATGCCTTACGATGCCGAGAAAACCGCTAAGGCCCTGAGCCATGATACCATAGCAGGATATCGCGATTTAATATTTAAAAATAATGGTCCTATGTTGGACCTTGGTCGTTTTACGGGTAATATTTTCCCGCTGGCAGGCGGAAGTGGAGGATATGATGCGTATGGAAAAAATGAAACCTATGATTATTTCGGAGGATTACACATTGACGGAAGATGGGGAAACAAGCTTTCTTTTTCGGGTAGTTATATAGGTGGTGATATATTTGGCCCTGCCTTTATGGACAGCCTTATAAAACAATATAAAGTGGTTCCCGGCTTAGGCTACGCGTATGGTTCTCCGCAAACGGGCTATTCCTATCAATACTGGGATGCTTACTTATCTTATTCTCCTAATAACGTTTTCAATTTTCAACTGGGCAAAGGCAAACAGTTTTTGGGCGATGGGTACCGCTCGCTCTTCCTGTCTGATGTTTCCACCAGTTATCCGTTTTTTAAAATTACGGCCAATGTATGGAAGATACAATTCGTGAGCATACTCGCTATGATGCAGGACGCAGAAACTCCTACGGGGCTGACCAATAATTTTTATACCAAATACAGCTCTTTCCAATACATTACATGGAATGTTTCGCGCCGCCTTAATGTTTCCCTTTTTGAAGCAGTAACATATGATGGCGATAGCGGAAAATATGTGCGGGGCCCTGATCCGGGTTACCTGAACCCTGTTTTATTTTACCAGGCCTATAATTATAACATAGGCGACCCCGATAAATCGAACCTGGGTGCTGCATTCAAATTAAAAGTGGCACGCAAGGAACAATTTTACGGGCAACTGTTGATTGATGAATTTAAACTGGATAATGTTATTCATCACACTGAATGGTGGGGAAACAAGCAAGGCGTGCAAATCGGGTTTAAGGCATTTGATTTGTTCAAGGTGAAGAATCTATCCTTCCAAACGGAAATAGATTATGTACGCCCTTATACCTATACTGCCCGCGATCCCTTGCAAGATTATTCCAATTTCAACCAACCGCTTGCCGACCCCGAAGGAGCCAACTTTCTTGAATCGGCATCATTTTTAACCTATCACCGCAAAAACTTTTTAATACAAGCCAGCATTGTGTCCTACTATTATGGCGCTGACTCCGCACATGCAGATTACGGGCAAAACATTTTCATCAATTATAATGAACATCCGAAAGATTATGGAAATTTTGTAGGCCAGGGAATACCTACGTATTTAACAACCGCTTGTCTGAAAGCGGATTTTATTATTGCCCCCAAAATGAGCCTAAAGGCTGAAATAGCATTATACGAAAATTTCCAGGATGTAAATGGAACTCATTACAGCAACCCTTACATCACTATAAGCTTGCGTACTTCGCTGGGGAATTTATACAACGATTTCCGTTGAAACCTGAATAAGAAAAAGCGGGAGGTTTCTTTATTGAATAATGCCCTTGTCTCTGTGGCTTTTATAGTATTTGTTCATAACAAACATCCAGCCCACAAACAAAACAGCAATCAAAAGAATATAAAACACATTGGGAACCATGTCCAGCTTTTGAAGGAGATGGAAAGACTTCATACATATTTTGCCTAAGCCATCCCAAAACCAAGTAATTGAAAAACTATACCAATTAAGTAACATATGCCTTATTTTGGGGCAAATGTAATAATTAAATTAAATACCTGAATTTTATTTGCGAATTTTACCCCGATGTTATTAAAAATATTCAAAAATAACCCCATGTTTTTGCTGGTATCAGGCATCATGTTTTGCCTGGTGCTATGGACCACAGCCATTTTACATCCGGGTGAAGTAACACGGTCATACACAGACATTACCCTGTTAGCTCCTTTTTTTGATTGGATACACAATTTTCCCATGGTTAAAGGCGTTTTGGGTGTGGCTTTATTATTACTGATAGCCGGGTTGTGGAATCGCTTGGTGAACAAACATTCCCTGCTTAAACAATCTACCTATTTCCCATTTTTCTTCATGGTAATACTATTGAGTTGCCGGACTCCTTTAATAGGCTTTTACCCGTCGCTTGTTGCTTCCCTTTTTCTGGTACTTTTTTTAGACAGAATGATTTCATCATACAAGAAAGAACGAGCCTTATCCGACATTTTTGATGCCGGTCTTTTCATTGGTATTGCCACGCTTTTTTATATACCTTCCATTGTATTTCTCATGGTGCTTTGGGTGGGCTTATTCACCATCAGGGCAATCAGCGGCCGGGAATTATTGGGTTCTATAATTGGATTTATACTTCCTTTTATTTTTACATTTACCTATAACCTTGTTTTTTATCCTGCTTATCCCTGGTATAATAAGATAGCGAGCAAGTTTGTATATCATGCTATTCACCTGTCATTTTCATGGCAGCAATGGATTATTATGATTTGTGTATTTATAACCGCCGCCATAAGCCTTTGGTTTTTTGTAAACAAGGCTAGTGATAATGTTTTGAAAACCCAAAAATTCTGGAATTTAGTAGTGTGGTTTATCTTTATTGCCATAGTATCGGTATTGATATGCCCCGTAAAAGATTCGCGGGCATTTGCCATATTAGCCATACCGGGTTCTTTTGTATTATCGGCTTATTTTTTGAAAACCAGGGCAAAACTGGTTCCTGAATTATTATTCCTTTCCCTGATGGGTGCCGTAATAATCAGCATGTTTTTTTAGCCTATCTTTGCATTCTATAAACGCTTGAAAAAATGGTAAAGTTTGGTGTTATTGTGGTGCCCGGTTCTAATTGTGACCACGATGCTTTATATGTTCTGAAACACATCCTGAAACAAGATGCCGTTCCGCTATGGCATAAAACCACTGACCTGCAAGGTTGCGATGCCATTATTGTTCCCGGTGGGTTTTCCTATGGCGATTACCTGCGGGCAGGGGCTTTAGCAAAATATGCACCCATTATGAAGGAAGTAGCAGCCTTTAGTAAAGATGGAGGCTATGTAGTAGGCATTTGCAACGGGTTCCAGATATTATGCGAAGCAGGTTTGTTGCCCGGTACTTTATTGTTGAACACTCAGCCCCATTCCGGCAGGCATTATTCTTGCAAGAATATACAGCTTATCAGTCAGAATTATGATTCGGCATTAACGAGCGGAATACCACAAGGAAAAGGGCTAACCATCCCCATTGCACATGGCGAAGGCAGATACTTTGCCGATGCAGAAACATTGGAAAAACTAAATAAAAACGGGCAAGTTATTTTTAAATACTGCAATGAAAAGGGCGAAATAACAGCCGATTCAAACCCGAATGGCTCCCTCGAAAACATTGCCGGTATATGCAACGAAACCCGTAATGTATTTGGTATGATGCCACACCCGGAAAGGGCTTCGGATGAACACCTTGGCAACACCGACGGACGATATATTTTAAACTCGCTTATTAAAGCTGTAGAAGCTAAGAAAGAAGAATTGGTGAATGCTTAATGCGCTATTACCACTTTTCCTTCACCTATTAATCCTCCATTTTCATTTAATACTCTGTATAGGTATATTCCATTGTGTTGATTGGACAAATCAATTTGATAATTTGATGATTTGGAGATTTGATAATGGGAATACACTTTCGCTCCTAAAACATTGTAAATTTCGAGATAACTATTAGCTAATAGCTGTTGGCTATTTGCTTGGATTGTGAATATTCCATTGCTAGGGTTGGGGAAAAGATGAATGGAAGAAATGACAGGTTCAGTAATAGACTCTATGTCAGTGGTATTATTAATTATGCCTTGCCACCGTGCTATAAATGGATACTCATCTTCTCCTCCAACTGATCTCAGTGTGTCTTTGCCAAAAATTGAATATGATTCAATATCCCCGCCGAAATATACATAGTTACCTGTTTTATCAGATGCTATTTGAGGCACTTATCCCTTCAAGCCAGTAGATGAAAAATTATTTTATCTATTTATGGAAAAGAACATTTATGATAAATGCCGAAAAAATAGTTACGGAAGATTTAGAAAAAGAAGTAGACAAGATTCTATCTGGGCTTAAAATGACAATGAAAGTAGAGAACGTATCCGACGGTGACACTATTCATCTTGTTTTGAATGGGCAGCATCTTCAGGATACATGTCTACGTACTTTTGAGCCAATTCTTTAACTCGTTCTTCATATTTCTCTTTGTACTTAACCTTCTGTTCATCGTTTAACTGCACAGATGCAAGTGCTTCAACCATAGCTCTGGTATGAACCAATTCAGCAATAATAGGAGCAAGAAGCTTAGTAGTATCAATAGTAATATCCATGATGATTTTGTTGTTTGTTTACTCAAAAGTAACATTTTCTTTCTTACCTTTGCAGCATGGCAAAGAGGCTGAAGACAATGAAGGAAGTATCAAAAGGATTTGAGGCTTTTATGAAAAAGCGCAAGAAGAAACCGTCTTCCAAAGCCAGTTTTGATAAGCTACTGACAAAGGTTGCTAAACAAGTTTCTTCAAAATAAACTCAAACATTTTCTCAGGCTGGTTTCTGTTTTCATAGCGGAATATACTTTCGGCGATATATTTCGGCAGATGCTTTACTCCAACATGTATATGAGTTCCTTTTATCATGCGTTTTAAACTGCTCCAGTGGTTTTCCAACGGATTGGTAGTATATCCTTCTTCGTTTACATATTCATCGTTTCGGTGTTCAATAATTTGATGTTCTTTGAATTCTTTGTGCAGCCCTTGGTAAGCATTGCCACCATCTGTAACAACAATTGTGTCAGGATGAATATGTTCCCGTATTATTGGCTTTAAAAGTGCTGCCGACGGGCCTTGTTCAAAAACTTTAGAAACAATATGCCCGTTTTCATCCAGCATGCCGAACACCATCGTCATGGTTTTGCCCGCCGTACCGTCTTTCTTCTTGTTCTTATGCCTGTTTTTATTGAGACCACCTATAAATGTCTCATCCATTATAACGAGCCCTTTTAGTTTCGCTTTTTCGGTGGACACCATAATTTTCCGAATCTGGTCGGCCATCCTCCAGGCGGTCTTATAAGTTACATCTAACTGTCGTTGGAGTTCCTTCGCTGCAACTCCATTACGTGTGACCGTATAAAGATATATTGCGTAAAACCAATAAGTGAGTGGAGTTCTTGTTTTCTCAAAAACAGTTCCTGCGGTTGGATGTAACTGGTATCCGCATTCACCGCATTGATAGCAACGTCTCGTTGAAATTCTTTTAAATTCTACATTTATAACGCCGCATTTGGGGCAGGCTCCGAGTTTTCCATATTGAACCTGAAACAATTTTTCCAGGCATGAATCCTCATCTGGATAATCCTTTCGGAATTGTTTAATGCTGTAAGTTTTCTCTTTGGTTGATTTCTGTTTTTGTTTACGCTTGTTTTTCGTCATTATTCTGTAATAGAATGACTTATACGTAAAATTTCGAAAAATGTTTCACGATTGGCACGTAATTAACTGAAAAACAACTTATAATAATTTGTTACTGGCTTGAAGGGATAAGTGCCCTATTTGACAGCCGTCATAGCTATTTCCATCACTACAATCAATTACCATTGAATTGCGTAAAGCTTTTCCCGAAGTATCAAATTCAACAACAAAAGAAACTACATTGTTCGAGCTGTGTGGCATTTTTAGTGTATCAGGGGACCAGAATAATTTGTAGTTGCTTAACCCGTCTGAACTTCCACTAAGAAAAATATGATTATTCTCGTCTGCTGAAAGACAGTACCCATACCAGTCATTGCTATCCAGGGGATGCCCTTGTTTTGCCCATTTTACATTACCGTTGGTATCGTATTTAGTTATGTATATTGATTGGTTCTTTGAATATACTGAAGAAGAAGCGAATGTTAAAGTACTATCAAATGTACCCGTTATATAAACTCTGTTTGCTTTGTCGATCGTTATTCCTACCGCACTGCCGGAAACACCTCCATTTTTAAAAACCGCCTGTTTTGCCCATTTTAAATTACCATTTGAGTCATACTTTACTATAAATGGGGTTCCGTAAACACTTGAGGATAAATAATATGAACCAAAGCTCAATGAGTACCAAAAATAACCTGTAACATAAACATTTCCATAACTATCTGTTACAACTGCGCAACCCCATCCATTACCCCCGCTCGATGATTGTTTCGCCCATTGAACAACTCCATTGGCATTATATTTTACCACAAAAACATTCGATAGCGCACCATTTGTAGCATATAAATTATAGCTTCCAAATGAAACAGTATCTATAAAATAACCTGTAACAAATCCATTTCCTTTATTATCGGCAGCAGTAGCCCATGCGTTGCAAAGCGAATAACTTGAAGGCTCGGTAGAATTTTGACCCCATAATGCATTGCCATTCGAATCGCATTTTACTATAAAGGCACTTGTTGATTTTGTACCTAATCTTATGGGAGCAAATATGATGCTATCCTGAAACATGCCAACCATGAGTATATTATTGGATTTATCCGTAGCTACAATATTATATGCTCCATTACTATTCGCTTCCCCATATCCCGATGATCCTTTTGCCCATAAAACATTTCCATTGGGGTCATATTTTGCCAGGTAAGTAGTGCCTCCAAAAGTATATGCTCCAAAACTAAAAATAGAGCTGTTGGCAATAACCCCTGAAATTATCCCATTATGTGAGTTATCTACGGTTACCCCAAAACCATCACCATACCCAATGCCATTATCAGATTACCCCTGCCTTCCCCATAACCAACTTTGTGCAAAAGAAAGAGAGAAACTAAAAATAAAAAACAGTAGTGTAAAAAGTAGTTTTATTTTTTTCATAGCCTTATTTTAAAAGTAAATATACTTATATTCCCTCACTAATAAGTAAGCAATTATGAAATGCTTGAGTGAAGCTCTGTGGCTTTACCCGGGTGAAATTTTATTTTGCAATCACCACTTTCCCTTCCCCAATTAAGCTTCCATTTTCATTTAGCACTCTGTATAGGTAAATTCCATTAGGCTGAGAGGATAAATCAATGTTGAATGTTGGATTCTGAATGTTGGATTCTGAATACACTTTCTCTCCCAAAATATTATAAATCTCAACCTGGCCATTAGCCATTAGCTGTTGGCTATTAGCTTGGATTGTGAATATTCCATTATTGGGGTTGGGATATAAAATAACATTGCCGTTTTGTGCTCCCGTCAAGGGAATAGCGGTAGCAGTATTGTCATCACAGGGCTCCCAGCTGGCAAGAAAAAGATAATCTGTGGCCCCATACAATGTATCTTTCCCGAAAATTCCCGTATCGGCAATATCTCCATTTACATATATATATTTTCCCGATGGACTTACTCCAATACCATCACCATCATTTTCACTACCCTCTGTAAATATACTACCACACTTAACATTTCCGGCAGTATCAAACTTTACCAACACATCTGCTGTTTCACTTGAAGTATTAAGCTTGAATGTATCAGTTCCGATTGAGATTTTAAAATTACGGGCAAAAAAATAGGTGGTATTTAACAGAAGATAGTTATTGTATAAATTGTCTGTTGCAATATTATCACCTTGCCATTGATTATTATCCCATGCGAAACATTCTTTTGCCCAACTAATAGTCCCATTTGAGTTAATTTTTGCGTAGAAGGGCGCTTGTTTAGTAACGGGTCCAAGTGTTATAGATCCTATTGTAAAAGTCCCATTAGAAAATTCTCCGGCTATATAAGCATTCCCGGCATTATCGGCCGAAATACAAATTGCATTACTCCGGCCAGATCCCTTAGGCATTTTCGCCGACCAGGCCCATTTCAAATTTCCATTTAGGTCATATTTGACTGCAAATGCATTAAAAACCGACGAGGCTGTAGTTGCCGGTAAAGTATCCTTTCCAAAAATTAAGTAGTCATTATTGCCATATGTGCCCGATATAAATACATCGCCTTTGTTATCGGTAGCTATGGTGGTGCAGCCAGAATAGGGTGCAGCATTGTTATTTACACCTGCTCTTGCCCATAAACAATTCCCGTTTATGTCATACTTCACTACAAACACACCATACGTTTGTGAAGACAATGTATCTGTCCCGAAAATAATAGTGCCGACAAAAAAGCCCGAAACATAAACATCGCCTACTGAATCTGAAGCAACTGATTGACCGCCAGTATTACAATTCACAATAGATTTAGATTGCCTTGCCCATAAGGCTTTTCCGCCTGAGTTATACTTAACAACAAACGTTTGACCTCCCAGATGCGCTGACAATGTATCCTTCCCAAAAACAACCTTTCCAAAATTAACACCTGCCACATACTCATTTCCTCCACTTTGTGAAACAGTATGACAATACGTATGACTCGAATCAAAAGCAGGAAGACTTAACCATACATTATTACCATTCGAATTATATTTTGCAATCGAATAATTCCCAAAATAGTCTCCGGTTATATAAATATTCCCCGAATCATCAGCCGCCACAATAGGATCTTGGGCTTGCCAATAAGATGGATCTGCTCCTCCCGGCTTTTCTAATTTTGCCCAATTCCAAGTTTGTGCAAGGGAGAGAAATGAACTAAAAGTAAAAAATAGTAATGTAAAAAGTAGTTTTGGTATTCTCATAATACTGATTTTAAAAAAATAATTGGAACTCTATTTTCTACTAAAACGTATATGATTGTGAAAACGTTGGTGAAGAAATGGATAAAAACAAAAAAGGGAGACCTTTTGGGCCTCCCTGATATTTTTAACCATCAAAAAATTATTCAGCTAACAAAATCACTTTGTCATCACGTACTTCTACAATTCCGCCTTTTATGTCAAAAAAATGCTCTTTCTTTTCCATATCACGCACCTTTACCTGTCCGGCTTTCAACGCAGCTATCAACGGAGCGTGGTTCCTTAATATACCAGTCCTTCCTGCTTTTCCGGGTACGTCAATGTATTCAGCATCTCCGCTGAAAAGCTTTTTATCAGGTGTCAGAATTTCTACGTTCATTCTAATTACTTAGCTTCTGCGAGCAATTTCTTACCTTTTTCAATAGCTTCTTCAATATTACCAACCAGGTTGAATGCTGCTTCAGGATATTCATCCACAGCTCCATCCATAATCATATTGAATCCTTTAATGGTATCTTCAATGCCTACGAAAGCGCCTTTTAATCCGGTAAATTGTTCAGCTACGTGGAAAGGTTGAGATAAGAAACGTTGTACACGACGAGCCCGCGATACAACCAGTTTATCTTCTTCCGAAAGTTCATCCATACCCAAAATGGCAATGATATCTTGCAATTCTTTATAACGTTGTAAGATTGATTTTACACGTTGTGCAGTATTATAGTGAGCATCACCCAAAATAGCAGCCGAAAGAATACGCGAAGTAGAATCGAGCGGATCAACAGCAGGATAAATACCTAACTCAGCAATCTTACGGTTCAATACGGTAGTAGCATCCAAGTGGGCAAATGTGGTTGCAGGTGCAGGGTCAGTCAAGTCATCCGCAGGCACGTATACGGCCTGTACAGATGTAATTGAACCTCTTTTGGTAGAGGTAATACGTTCCTGCATCAATCCCATTTCAGTAGCAAGGGTAGGTTGGTATCCCACAGCCGAAGGCATACGGCCCAATAGCGCCGATACTTCGGAACCCGCTTGTGTAAAACGGAAAATATTATCAATAAAGAAGAGAATATCCTTTCCGCCACTTTCATCTCCATCACGGAAGTATTCGGCTACGGAAAGACCTGAAAGGGCCACACGTGCACGTGCTCCGGGAGGCTCATTCATCTGTCCGAATACCAAGGTAGCTTGTGATTTTTCTACTTCTTTTAAATCTACTTTAGAAAGATCCCATCCGCCTTTTTCCATGGAGTGTCTAAACTCTTCCCCATAACGGATAACGCCTGATTCAATCATTTCACGGAGAAGATCATTTCCTTCACGTGTCCGTTCTCCTACTCCGGCAAATACGGAGAGACCAGCATAGCTTTTTGCAATATTGTTGATCAGCTCCATGATAAGAACTGTTTTACCAACACCCGCACCGCCAAACAGACCAATTTTACCACCTTTTGCATAAGGCTCTAATAAGTCGATAACCTTAATACCGGTAAATAATACTTCGGTAGAAGTAGATAAGTCCTTGAACTTAGGTGGTTCTCTGTGAATGGAATAACCGCCTTCATTGCTCACGCTTCCGATACCATCGATAGCTTCACCAACCACGTTGAAAAGCCTACCTTTAATTTTTTCGCCAACAGGCATTCTTATAGGGCCACCCAACGCTATTACCTCAACTCCCCTCCTTAATCCATCGGTGGAGTCCATGGCTATAGTACGTACTGTATCTTGTCCTGTATGTTGTTCGCATTCGAGAATTACCTTTTGTCCATCGGGACGGGTAACCTCCAGAGCATCAAGTATACTGGGAAGGGCTGTGCCTTCAAATCTAACGTCTATTACAGGGCCAATAATCTGTACGATTTTACCCTTATTTCCGGCTGTTGACATGAATATTTTTTTAAAAAGTGCTGCGAAGGTAAGACTTTTTTGAAATACAAATATAAGTTATGAATTATGTAATTTTGACCCATGAATATTTTCCACTCTATTGATGAATTTTCTGCTTCAGGCAAAACCGGCAATGTAGTTACGACGGGTACATTCGACGGAGTACACCGGGGGCATCGCACCATATTAGACAGGGTTTGCTCTATTGCAAAAGCTAAAAACGCTGAAAGTGTGTTGCTTACATTTTACCCGCATCCCCGGCAGGTGCTATTCCCTGATACTACCAAAATGCTTTTTTTAAGTACACTGGAAGAGCGTAAAGAATTGCTGGAAAAGGCAGGTATTCAAAATCTTATTATACATCCATTCACCAAACAATTATCTCAGGTATCTGCCGAAAATTATGTACGCGATATTTTGCTGGGACAGTTAAAAACCGAAACCTTAGTTATTGGTTACGACCACCGTTTTGGGCACGGACGAAAAGGTTCTATTAAAGAATTGGAAGAATGGGGACCTATCTATGGTTTTAATGTGGAAGAAATGGCCCCGTTAAAAACAGGCGATGTAGCTATAAGCTCTACCAAAATACGAAATGCCGTAATGGAAGGCGATATGGCATTGGCTAATTCGTCCCTGGGATATACTTATTTTATAACTGCCACGGTAGTAGACGGAATGAAGATTGGCAGCAAAGAATTAGGTTACCCTACAGCGAACCTGGAAGTGAATGATGAGGAAAAGCTTATACCGGCTGATGGGATATATGCAGTATATGTATACTTGAGTAGTCAGTCATCAGTGGTCAGTAATCAGTCTTTACTGACAACTGACAACCGTCCACTGACAACTTCTATATATAAGGGAATGCTAAGCGTAGGCATGAACCCCACTATTGAAAATAAAGGCAGAAGCATTGAAGTAAATATCTTCGAGTTTAACGAGAATATTTATGGTAAAACCATCCGTGTAGGATTTTATAAAAAAATACGCAACGAGGAAAAATTCAATAGCTTGGCAGAACTGAAAGCCCAATTAGATAAGGACAAGGAAGTTTGTTTGGGGATGTTGTGAGAAATTAGAAATCTGTAGTATTCATTTTTTACCTAAAGGAATGTAGTAGTTTTTCTGGACATTGAATAGTATCACAAATTCAAATTTTCATCAAGATTTTCAAATATGGGGATGCTATTCATCCATTTGTAATAAATCGGTTTAATGCCAATCCCCAAAAGCCTAGTCAAAACCCTTGAATTTAGCTGATCAGGAATAACGATAAAAAGAGCAACCGGTTTTTTTATAGGAATGCTATAAACAATTAATTGCCCAACTGCAGCATAAAGATTTTGAGTTGCACAGCTTGTTTTAATCTCAAATAGTCGATCAATCTGTTTTGTGTTATGGGTATATAAATCCCTATTCTTATCATTGCCAATTAAATAATTTCTTCGTTGTAATTCTTGAGCGAGTTCATTTACCACTATGCCGTGAGTCCTTTCAATTTCCATTTTTCCACTCTTTTCAGTTTCAATTCTCCCAAAGTGTTCAGCTGTATAGTTAAAATTTTCCAATTCGCTAAATTCATTAGTGGTAGCTTTATATGAAAGATTTTTTACACGTTGAATTTCTTTGATAAATGTTGCGACTTGTATGGGAAAATATGTCGAATTCAAATCACCAACCAAACAAAACTTTGTTTCGCTGTCCTCTTCGATAGCAGTTAAAAAATCACCTCTGAAATTTTCCGTGAATAATTTCTTTCCTACACCCTTTTTCCCTCCACCAATTTTTCCTCTATGAAGCGCTAAGACTCTTCCTGAATCATCATGAGCAAATACACCGGAAATTCTTTTATTTTTTCCATCATATGCGAAATTAATCTCGCCTTTTAAAGATTTATTCTGACCTTCCTTAGGCTCACCAATTCCAAATCCATTCCAATATTTATTATCATGCTCTCTAACAGAAATCCAAATATTTAATTCCGGTGAATATTTGACAGTATCAAGGAAGCGCCCACTTGGATACCCCACATAGCACCTTATACCTTTGGTAAAAAATGAGTTAAGATGGTCATGAAACCTTTTATGTAATATCGCTATTTGCTTCGTATCTTGTATTACCCTGATCATATTCTATTCTTCAATGCCCTCTCCCTTAAGGGCCTTAAGAACCTCCTCCTGCGACCTCACAAGCAATCCACCCATAAACTCATAAAACAAATCAGGGGAGCCACCATAATCGGCAACATCACCCAGGTATTGATAATATTGTTTCTTTTCTTCCAATTTCACAATCACAGGTAGATAACCGAATGCAATCAGAATTAAATTCATAAATATACGTGCTGTTCTACCATTACCGTCATAAAAGGGATGGATGTGTATATACTTCAAATGAAATTCAAATGCCAATACAACAGGATGCAATGCCTCTTTATCTTTTGCCTTAATTTTATCAGATTGAGCACTTAACCAATTTACCAACTCATGCATTTTGTCTTTTACTTCCGTGAATGGAGTGAAATCTACCCTTTCGTTTTTATAATTATATAAATAGTTATTATGTGTTTTCCATATTCCGATGCCCTGCTTTTTTTCAGGGTCATCTTCATACATAATACTTTTGTGTATCTCTTTAATCCTTGCTTCCGACAGATTCAATTCGCCTTTACCGATTTTCAAAATATTGTTGATGACATTATCATGTCCCCGCATTTCAATTATATCCTTTAATGGCTTGCCCTCTACTGTAATATTGTTTATCATTACAGTGCGGGTTTCCATTCTTGTAAGGGAATTTCCTTCCATTACATTGGAGTTGTAGTTCCAGTCAAGTCTGAATTTGTAGTTTACCTTTTTCAAGACTTCACTATCTAGCTTGCCATACGAGTCTATTCTGGCTTGTAAGTCATCTATTTGTTTTAAAAGTTCGGCAAGTGGCATCTGTTTCTTTTTTATCTGAATGGCAAATATAACCAATAGATGGTTTTATATTTACATTTGTATTAAACCTATCCCTATGCTCAAACTCATTACTTCCTACTTTATCGCCCTCCTCTCCTTTTTTGCATTGGATATGGTTTGGCTAGGTGTTATTTCTAAAAACTATTACAAGCAAAAGCTGGGTTTTATTCTATCGGATAATCCCAATTGGGTTGCCGCGATTATTTTCTACCTGATATTTATCGGAGGCATTCTCTTTTTTGCAGTTAACCCTTCATTAAAGGAATCACGATGGCAAACAGCCATATTAAATGGAGCATTGTTGGGCGCTCTATGCTATGCAACATACGACCTTACCAATATGGCTACCATTGCCAAATGGCCCATCGAAATTGTAATCATAGATATTATCTGGGGAATGGTTCTTACAGGCAGCGTATCGGTTATTACCTATCTTTTAGTAGAAAAGATTTTCTAAACCTTCCATTGTACACAACCTTTTTAGACCAAATTCATCTGAAAGGGTGGAGACCGTATCTATATCACCTTTTTTACCGAATTATTCTTATAGTTTTGCGCCCAAACATACCACACCATAGTACATGAAAAAGAAAATCGTTACTATTTCAATGACTCTTATAGTAGGGGTTCTCCTCTATTTCACCGGTATCAATAACAGTAAGGCCTATTACTATGGACCACTTGCGGGCTATACAGGCTCGCCTCATGACGGTGGAAAAACATGCGACTATTCCAACTGTCATAACTCACATTCTTTGCAAAGCCCTCAAGCCTGGATTTCTTCCAATGTGCCTGCTGCGGGTTATTCACCTGATACGGTATATACCATAACTGCCAAAGCGGTTAAAATAGGCTATGGTTCTTTCGGTTTTGAAATATCACCTCAAACTACGGGCGGTGCTCCACTAGGTAAAATGATTGTTACAAATACCAGCACTACTCAACTTTTATCCGTGGGTTCTCTTCAATATATGGAACAAACCCAATATGGCTATAGTGCAACCGATTCCATGACCTGGTCTTTCCACTGGAAAGCACCCGCAGTAGGTACGGGTTCGGTAACATTTTACGGCGCATTTAATTGCGGCAACGGAAACTCAGTTGCTACAGGTACTTATGTTTATCCCTCAACACTTATAATTCCGGAAAATATAGATGCCGGTATAAGCGCTATCGAAAACGCAAAAACTTCTTTTTCATTATTCCCAAATCCTGCCAGGGGAACACAAATTAATATTACCTACACCTTGCCGCACTCAACTAATGTAGAAATAAATATGTATGGGATGGATGGCCGGAAAATAGCCACCCTGCTAAACAATACAGTAAGTGAAGGCGAACATACTCAAGCATTAATACTTCCTTCCGGCATCACACCCGGAATTTATCTTGTGGAACTTACAGCTAACAACAAATCTACCATAGGAAGAATGATGGTAGCGAAATAAAAGTTCTCCCGCTAAACATAACCCAAAAGGCTTGTGCACAAAGGCACAGGCCTTTTTTATTTCTCAAAAAAGAATTGGGCTTGCTAAACTATTTCGATGCTTGCAAATCCGTGAATAGACTTATTGCGTATATGCCCTTTACGTAACCTATTTAAACCATACAAAATGAAAAAGAATAGACTAAAACGTATCTTTAAAATCAGCGGCATAGCATTGGTAGCTTTGTTCTTCAGTCTTTTTACCTGGGCTAACTGGAATGGGCCTACACCGGCAGAAAAATTAAAACCAAAAAACTTTGCTCTTTTTGATTTGAGCAGTGTTAAGGACAACAACACCTTTGCTATACTGAACACACAACTGCAAAAAACAAGCGGTGTATTAGCAACCTGCCTTAAACCTGCCGATAAAATTGTGAGTGTAGTATTTTATCCTGATGAAATAACCAAGGCCGATATTCAGCAAAAACTAAGCACCTGGACAAATGCTGATATTACACTTAAAGCCATTGTTGCAAATGGCCCTACTTGCCCTGTAGCAGGCATGATGGGAGGCTTATCTGCCATGAAAAGATTTTTATGTATCCGCAATTAATTCCTAACAAATAAAAAACAAAACCTATGAGAAAAGTAAAATTTATGCTGATGGGAAGCTCCATGATTATGGCTTCCTTTTTCCTGGCAAGCTGCACTAAAACTAATACCGTAACGCAGCCCGGAACCAATACCACCACTACAGTTACAGCCAATCCGTATGCAAACACCATTTTCAGTAATGAAGGCATGTATGCAGGTATAGATTCGTTGAATACCCACTTTGTAGCCAATGTAGTTGCCGATAATAACATCAACAGCATTTTTGTTGCTGCATTCAATGGCAATGCCAATAATGAATACAATTTCGTATCGAGCTTGTATAACTTCCTGGTTACTGCAACCGGCGGACCTAATATTTATGATGGACCCGGTGCCAGCCAGGGCTTAGGCGTTTCGATGATGCAAGTTCACCACGGAATGCATATTACCACGCCCCAATTTACTTCGCTGGCCGGAGATTTGGCTACTGCCATTCACCAATGCAAATGGTCGAAAGCAGATTCAACCGGTTTAATGACTGCTGCTGCATCGCTCGCTCCAGACGTTATCGGACAATAATATCTCATCACACGTTCACACAAAAAACAAAAGGCATATGTATTTTACGTATGCCTTTTTTATGGAGTGCTGAAAAGATATGGTCCTTGTTAAAGAAAAAATAATACGGCTGCCTATCCAACCTTTTGCTTAAAAGTTCATCTATTCGATTAGATAACACCCCTGGGTATTGCAGAGTGTTATATTTGTAACTTATATATCATTTATGAAAACCCGATTCATCCTCAGCGCTATTGTATTGCTGGCCGTTATTATTATCTACTCCTGCGAAGACAAACAAGGCGCTGTTCCTGCCACTGTTAAGCTTTCCAATTGCGATACAACAAAACTTACATACTCTTCCGATAGCAATACGATGCAGGCGATAATTAATGTTCAGTGTGGAGTAAATAATGCATCCTGTCATTCCTATGGCTCCGCCAGCGGGTATGATTATTCTACCTACTCAGGTATATATGCAAATTACCAGAATGGATTGCTTGCCGGGGCCTTATTTGGTAACTTACCCCGTATGCCATTAACATCTCAGGCTGGTTGGGATCCTTCCTGTATGTTGCCGAAATTCAAGGCATGGATGGATAGGGGATGTCCACAATAATAAAACAAAACCATGAAAAAACTAACGATATTTTTAATAGCATCCCTTTTGTTTATTGCAAAAGGCAAGGCTCAAATTTATATAGCCGATTCCTGCAAGGTAACTTTCTTTTCTGCGGCAACCATTGAAGACATTACTGCTGTAAACACCAGTTCGAAGCCGGTAATGAGCACAGCTACAGGCGATGTACAAATCAGCATTACAATTAGTCAGTTCATTTTCCGGAAACAACTGATGCAGGAGCACTTTAATGAGGATTATATGGAAAGCAATAAGTATCCGCATGCCGTGTTCAAAGGCAAGGTGAATGAAAAAGTCGACTACAAAAAAGATGGAGTGAATAATATAACTGTTGCAGGTGAGATGGATATGCATGGTGTAAAGAAAAGCATTACCATTCCCGGAACCATCACCATTAAAAATGGTATTATCTTTCTGGCTGCAAAATTTGCTGTGAAGCCATCTGACTACAATATTAAAGTGCCAAGCGTAATTGGAAGCGATGTAGCCAAGCAAATCGCTGTAAGCCTTACTGCCGGCATGAAGCCTTATACCGCTAAGTAATACCCTCTCGATATGAAAACAACATACTCTTCCTTACTCCTTGTCCTGGGATTATTTTTTATTCCCTTGGCTGCAACATCACAGCAAGATCTCTTGAAACTTGTTGACAGCACCCATAATGAGGCCCAAAAAATATCACCTACCTGGAAAGACACCAAACTCATCAATGTGCAAACCACCAAGATTGTTGATCCCGGCGTAATGGAATTTTTTATACTGCACCGGTTCGGCAATGTGGGCGGAGAAGGCAATGGAGGATTCCATACATTTTATGGATTTGACATAGCCTCCGATATTGACTTTGCTTTTCAGTTCGGATTAGTTAAAAACCTGATGATTGGCGTTTCGAGAAGTAAGGAACAGGAGTTGATAGACCTGGACGTAAAATATAAACTCATCACACAAACATCCACTACTCCCGTATCACTGGCATTGTACGAAGATGTGGGCGTGACCCCCGAACTCAATTCTACCTTTTATACCGGGGCCGATTCTGCTACTCCCCGTTCTATCAGCGATAAATTATCTTATTTCAGCGAATTTATTTTAGACCGTCGTTTTAACGACCGTATCTCCTGGGAACTGTTGGGTGGATTCCAGCACCGCAACTATGTATTAGCTGCCGTTAATTCAGACAATGGCGCTAGTGACCAAAATAATATTCCTTTTGTAGCAACCGGCGCCCGCTTTATGTTTAATAAACATTCCAGCTTGGTTTTCGACTATTACTATATCATTTCTTCTTACCGGATGAACAATACAGCAAACCCTTATCATAACCCTTTTTCCATAGGATATGAAGTGGAAACAGGCGGACACGTATTTGAAATAAATTTTACCAATGCATCTTATCTTGACGAAAACAACATTATTCCTTACACACAAAGCAACTGGCTGAAAGGCGGCTTTAAATTAGGGTTTTCTATTTCGAGAGTATTTAATATTTAATAAGGGATCTCTGTATAAAAAGAAAAGCCCCATTTACGGGGCTTTTTTGTTTAACTAAACTGCGTTCTTTTATTTACATTTTTTTGCTGTTGTCAGCTTTAGTGCTGTCACTTCCTCCCATGCCGGGCATCATGCCCAATTGCATCATCATTTTCATTTCTTCCATATATCCCCAGTGTTCCGTTGCTTTGCCATTTTTGTAACGTACAATATCCACACCGTCAACATTTACCTTTTTGCCCGTAGCAGGCATACCCATCATAGAACCGGTATTGGTTCCTGTAAAGGTATATTGTGTAGTTACACAATCCGAATCTGCTACCATAAAGTGTATTTTGCAATTCATATCCGGGTATGCCTTAACAAAATCTTCCCATCCTTTCTTTAGCCCGTTGCGGTCAGCGGTGTATCCGGGAGTAACGCAATGTTCCACATAATCAGAAGCGACGAGAGAATCAATCATCGCTGTATTGTGCTTATTGATTACTTCATCGTAAAACTTAGTCATCATGGCCTCATTTTTTGAAACCCTGTCATCTGCCATATTTTTATTTCCCATAGGGGTACATGCGGAAAAGGCTGCAGCAATGGCAATAGCTGAAATAATGGTTTTCATAGGTATTTTGTTTTTGATTTGTATAGCCAAAGGTACAAAAATATTTTATTCAGATAACTTAGAGGGCTACCCGTCTTGCTTTCCTGCAGATTTAATGCGTATTTTAGCCCCGCAAAATGACACAACCCGCTAAAAAAAATATCGCCATTCTTGGCTCTACCGGCTCTATCGGTAAACAAGCGCTCGATATTGTGCGTGCCAATATGGATAAGCTGCAGGTTGAAGTGCTTACCGCTCAAAACAATGCCGACTTATTGATTCAACAGGCTATAGAATTTTTGCCCAATGCAATTGTAGTAGGGGAAGAATCGAAATACCTTTATGTAAAAGATGCCCTGCAAAAACACGACATAAAAGTATATGCGGGGGCCGATGCACTTTGCCAAGTAGTACAAATGGAAAGCATCCATATAGTATTGGCGGCCATAGTGGGTTTTGCAGGCTTGCGCTCCACGCTGGCTGCTATTGAGGCCGGAAAACAAATAGCCCTTGCCAATAAAGAAACATTAGTAGTTGCAGGCGCATTGGTTACCGAAGCAGCTAAAGCAAAGGGAGTGAACATTTACCCGGTTGATTCGGAACACTCCGCTATTTTTCAATGCCTGGCCGGAGAATTCCATAATACGATTGAAAAAATTATTCTTACCGCATCCGGCGGACCATTCCGTGGAAAAGACAGCAAGTTTTTGGAAACGGTTAAAAAGGAAGATGCCCTGAAACACCCCAACTGGAGCATGGGTGCCAAAATAACCATTGACTCGGCAACGCTGATGAATAAAGGACTTGAAATTATCGAAGCTGCCTGGCTATTTGCACTTCGCCCCGAACAGATTGAAGTCATAATTCATCCGCAATCTATCATTCATTCATTGGTGCAGTTTGAAGATGGCTCCATCAAAGCACAAATGGGTTTGCCCGATATGAAACTGCCGATTCAATATGCCTTCTTTTATCCAAATCGTGTGTATTCTTCCTTCAAGCGGTTTGACTTTGCATCCTATCCTTCCCTCACCTTTGAAAAACCTGATTTTACTTCTTTTCCTGCCATACAATTAGCTTTCGATGCCATGAAAAAAGGCGGCAATATGCCTTGTATTCTGAATGCGGCCAACGAAATTGCCGTCCATGCCTTTTTGAAAGACCAGATCGGGTTCACAGAAATTCCGGCTGTTGTTGAAAAGTGCATGGAGCAAGGCCATTTTATAGCGAACCCTGCCATTTCCGACTATATGGAAAGTGATAAGGAAACGCGGATCATGGCGACAGCTTGTTGCAAAAAGTAATTTGCAGATTAAGCCATCTTTAAGAACACTATTTAAATTTGACCAGCAAATGAATGGCTTAGTCCGGGCTTTTCATTAGTTTATCGAATATAGCCATATTTCCTTTTTATAAAACCTAGTTTTGAACACGTGTTCACCTACTACGTATAAACCTAAAAAACAAAACCATGAAAAAACTACTAACCTTCAGTTCGCTTTGCATTCTTGCAAGCATGTTGCTTTCTTCCTGTAGTTCCAATATATCTATCGTTAAAAGGCATTACCGCGAAGGATACTATGTGGACATATCTAAAAAAGCTCCTTCCGTTAATTACGCAGCAATTAAGCCGGAAAGAAAAAAAGCTGTAGTAACTTCACTTACTTCACCTGAATTACCTGGCATACCGGAACAATATGTTGCGACAAACAATCAACCCAATACTACGTTGATGGATCTTCCGGCAAATAAAAAGGCACCTTTAAAAATAAAGCATGCCCTGGCAAATACAAAGCAAACACTTAGTCAACCTTTTGCTGTTGCCAAGAGTGCAACTTCAGCCCTACAAAATACTCCTGTTTTCGCTTACGAAGGCAGTGCGGGGTATGACGGGGGCGAAAGAGCCGCTTTAAGCCTATTGTGGATAGTTATTATAGTAATATTGATTTTGTGGATACTTGGCCTTGCAGCCGGAGTGGGCGACCTTATTAACCTGCTATTGCTAATAGCTCTTATATTACTAATTCTATGGTTACTGCGAATTGTTTAACATTGAATAACTGTGTGCACTCTACTATAAAAAATAACCTTAAATAAAACTTCTTATGGGATCATTATTGTATATCATAGCCGTAATATTAGTGATATGTTGGGCGATCGGTTTTTTTGCATATAGTGCAGGATACCTGATACATATATTACTTGTACTTGCCATCATTGCAATTCTGTTGAGGCTGATAAGGGGTGGCAAACCCATTTAAGGGTTTCCTGCATTAATTTTTAATACTTTCAGATGAAAAAACTCGGAATAATATTGGTCGCATTAGGAATACTGATGATGCTTTACACAGGATTTAATTATGTAACCACCAAAAAAGTGGCAGATATAGGTCCTGTTCAGATTGATAAAAAAGAAAATCACCCGGTGCAATGGTCACCCATTGTAGGGGGAGTTTTATTACTTGGTGGAATAGTTATACTTGCGAGTGGCAAGAAATAAAGTACTTTTGAAATAGTCCATATAGGCTATAAGGAAAAGTTGGCTGGTACTCTTCCAACCAACTTTTTTACTATGAATTCATCTTACTAATTAAAGCCTATGCCTTCGTTAGCCTCTGTATCCGTTATTGACTTCCCTTATAAAATAAGCCAGGAAGAAGCACAGCAATGTGCCAAGGAAGTATTTATGCCATCTTTCCCGGACATTGAAAGAATGCTGGGCGCTTTTAAAAATACGGAAATACAAACCCGTAATTTCTGCAAACCACTCGATTATTATAAAAAGCCTCACACCTTCGGGGAACAAAATGCAGAGTATATTCGCCTTTCCCTGGAATATTCCATAAAGGCTATCGAAGCATGTATCGCTTCGACTCAATTAAAAAAGGAAGCCATATCCGACATTATTTTTGTTTCTTCCACCGGGTTGGCTACCCCCAGTTTAGATTCACTTATCATTAATGCAATGCGGCTGAACCAGCATATCAATCGCACACCTGTTTTTGGCTTGGGTTGTGCAGGCGGGGTTTCGGGCTTTTCAAAAGCCAGTCTGGTTGCCAAAGCTAATCGGGATGCAGTAGTATTACTTGTGTCGCTGGAGTTATGTTCGCTTACTTTTTTACGAAACGATTATAGCAAAAGCAATTTCATTGGCTCAAGCCTTTTTTCCGATGGGGTTGCGGCTTGCATCATAACAGGCGATAACCACAAAAACAACATAAGAAGTACTGTCTCCGTTCTCGCCTCGCAAAGCAAGTTGTATTACGATAGCCTTGATGTGATGGGCTGGGAATTTTTGAATGAAGGATTCAAAGTTTTATTTTCGCAGGATATTCCGGCTATCATTACAAAAAACATATACAACGATATCATCTCTTTTTTGGAAAAGCAGGGATTACAACTTTCTGATATCAGCAATTTCATTTTTCATCCGGGTGGGAAAAAGGTACTCTCAGCTTACAAAGAAGCCCTGCCAATTGAAGGAGATTTTTTGAAAAACACCCGTGAAATAATGGCCGAAAATGGCAATATGTCAAGCCCGACGGTTCTTTATGTGTTAGAAAGATTTTTTTCCTCAGGATTTAAAAACGGGTACGGATTAATGCTGGCTATGGGACCGGGATTCTCCAGCGAAATGGCCCTGCTCCGAATGAATAAAAACTAATATGGCTTTCATCCTGTTTATTTCCTTTATCATTTTTTTGCGTATTGGAGAATTGCTTCTTTCACGCAGAAATGAAAAATGGCTGTTGCAAAATGGCGCCGTGGAGTATGGAAAAGCACACTACCCTTTTATTGTAATACTGCACGTTTTATTCATTGTTTCACTCATTACCGAATATTACACTATGCGCCCGGTTTCATATTCCTTATTTTTCCTCCTTGCTTATTTTCTGCTTATCCTGCTTAAGGTTTGGGTTATTGCTTCGCTGGGAAAATTCTGGAATACAAAAATTTATCGTGCCCCCACGTTTCCTCTCGTAAAGAAAGGACCTTATAAGTATATCAAACACCCTAATTATGTGATTGTAATTGGTGAAATTGCCATTATTCCGCTCACATTTCATCTCTATTATACGGCTGTTATTTTTACTGTTCTGAACCTCTTTATGTTATCGGTACGGATTAAGGAAGAAAACAAAGCCCTAGAACATTAACGCTGTTTTTACGTCCGTATGAAAATTGAATTAACTTTGTCCTCTTTGCAAGCTTATTATGGGTGTAATTGTTGAAATTTCGCAGTTTCTTCTCGGTCTTTCTATATTGATTCTCCTGCACGAGGCAGGACACTATACGGCTGCGCGCATTTTTAAAATACGGGTAGAGAAATTCTACCTCTTTTTCGACCCCTGGTTTTCGCTTTTCAAATATAAAAGAGGTGATACTGAATATGGTATAGGCTGGCTTCCATTGGGTGGGTATGTAAAGATTTCGGGGATGATAGACGAGTCTATGGATAAGGAGCAGATGAAAAAACCTGCAGAACCCTGGGAATTCCGTGCCAAACCTACCTGGCAACGATTGATAGTGATGGTGGCCGGTATAACCGTAAACCTAATACTGGGTGTTCTTATCTACTGTTTTTTCCTGAATGCCTATGGATCTGCTTACATGCCTGTTAAAAGCGCAACAAATGGCATTTATTGCGATCAACTGGCTACTTCATTAGGGTTTAAATCAACCGATGTTATTGTGGGCATAGACCATAAAACAGTCCTAAGTATGGATTCTGTTTCGATGGATATTCTTTTAGACATCCCGAAATCTGTACAAGTAGAAAGAAACGGCAAAGTGGTTGATATAAACATACCGAAGGACAGCGCTTCCGCCATTTTAAATGATATGAAAGGCTTCTTGGTGCCGCTGCAACGTTTTTGTGTTGATTCAGTTGCGCCTAACACAGGAGCATATTTTGCAGGGTTGAAAAAAGGAGATTCTATCCTTGGGGTTGATACTATGAAAACACCTTATTACCAGAATTTTGCTGCTGCCGTTCAAAAATTATCGGGGAAATATACCTTCCTCACCGTAAAATCGAACGGACATATAAATTATCCGGTAGTGCATATAAGCGACCAAGGGACGGTTGGTTTTTTTGCTAATGCCGATACTTTTAAACTGGTACGAAAATCCTACTCATTCTTTCAAAGCTTTCCGGCCGGGTTTAATATGGCTGTGGTAAAAGTAAAAAGCATTGCCAAGCAACTGCGATTGATGGTTACTGTGAAAGATGCCCACAAACAAATGGGTAGCTTTATATCTTTTGCCAAAGCCTACGGAACCGTCTGGGACTGGGGTCATTTCTGGCTGCTGACTGCCTTTATTTCCATTATGTTGGCCTTCTTCAATATTCTGCCTATTCCTGCACTCGACGGGGGGCATGTAATGTTCCTGCTCTATGAGATGATTACGGGCCGCAAACCCAATGAAAAGGTGATGGAATACGCCCAATGGGCCGGAATGATATTACTCCTCACTGTTATTGTGTATGCCAACGGGCTTGATATTGGGAGGCTTTTCCATAAATAAAATATTCTTCTCGATTTAAGAAATACGATGCGCAACCATCTTAAATCATACCTCTCCCATTTCCGGTTTATTGTTTACTTGGGCCTATTGCTTTCTTGCAGTCCTGTAATTTCACAACAAGAGGCAGATAGCGCAAAAGCTATGCCTGTAAAGCATAAAATACTATTAGTTCCGTTCAAGACTACTATGTTTATGAATGCTATAGGGAAAGCAGTAAACAGCAAAACGCATCTTACTTACAATCAAATAACGGAAGCATTCCGTTCCCAGATGGACCTTGCTCTTTACGCTACATTTAAACACACATATTCAACCATATCGCTCATACAAAAACCGGTTTCTAAAGATACCATCCTGCATTACATTTATGGCTCTATCGGGTATAATTATGATTTAGTTCCAACTGACTCTTCAACAGGCGAAAATCATGCGGAATTTGATCCTAAACAGCAGAAGAAGCATTTTGTAAATAACGGACAATTGCAAGTGCCCATGGATTACAGTAAACGCTTTATGAATGTGCATATCGGCAACCCACAACTACTGCCTTATTTGAATAAAGAATATGGAAGCGATATAGTGGTTTTTGTCAACGAGGTAGATATTAAAAATGTTTCCAACACTACTACGGAAGATCTTACCCAAAGTAATTACCGCAGACAAGTTACCGTGCATTATTCCATCGTGGATATGCAAAAGCATTATTTGGCAAAAGGCATATTAACTACTTATTTCCCTTATACCGAAAACGACCCCAACGTTATAGGCGAAAAGTACTTCACTGTTATTGCACATGATATGATGGCCTCATTGCAAAAAGGGCTGCAAAAAAAGCAGACAAAGACACCAACTAAAAAACCGGCAAGTCATTAACGTTTAGTTCTCCTCCGAATCATTCGGATTAGAATTACTTCCTTCGTTCTTAAAATCTAATTTTCCAAACTTGTATGTAAAGTTAAAGCCAAACGACTGATATGGGAATTGGTTTGTAGTTACTACCGTAAAATTATTACCCGTAAGGTTAGTTGTTTGATTAACGTAATAGTTAAAAGGGTTTGTAGCCGTAATGGCAATGCTGCCTTTTTCATTAAATAGTTCTTTACGGATTGCAAAAGTATAGCTGAAGAAAGCGGGGTATGTACCCTGGGCATTTATACGGGTTGAGTTATAATTAGCAAAAACTTCAGCCGTTAGTGTTTTACTAAACTTGTAAGTGCCATTCAGGTTAAGGTTGTAATTGAACCCGCTTATATTGCCTCCCGTACTAAGCCCGGTATTGATATCGCGATAGTAAAGAGAAATGTTTGAACGCAGGGCTATTTTCTTCTTTATAGGTATAGAAGCAAAAATATTTGTTCCAATATTCGTTTCCCTCCCAATATTTTCAGGTATTGTAACAGACACATTGTTGTATGTTGAATCGCCTATTTTGTAAGTGGGATAATATGTTGAATAGGGCTGTACGTCGTGTGTATTTACCCGGTAAAAAAGTGTAAGATAAAGATTACCGCCTTTTTTAATGGCTTTATTATATCCCAATTCAATCTTGTCACTTATTTCAGGCAGCAAAGCAGGGTTCCCGGTAAAAATATACTGGGGATCGCCCGCATTGACAAATGGACTTAAATCAAAATAATCAGGGCGATGAATCCTACGGCTATACGTGAGTTTCAGCGTTTGTTCATTCTTAAAAGTATGTGAAAAAGTGGCTGAAGGAACAAACATTCCGTATGGTTTTATATCCACATTTCCAGATGGTGAAAAGGAGGCATTTAATTGTGTGTATTCGTAGCGGACACCTGTTTTTAAATCCAACCATTTAAACAATTTTAAACCCACCGAAAGGTATGCTGCATATACATCGCTTTTATAATTTAATGAGGAAGACTGTGTAGTGCTGTAATTGTAATTATCTGCCGCCGGGTCGAGTAAATAAACATCAGAAGTACTGGTTATATGTTCCAGCACTGCTTTGGCGCCAGCTTCTAATGAGATATTTTCTGTTATAGGTTGGGCATAATTCACTGATATGTTTTTTTCTTTAAAACTTCCCGGATTGTCGCCATACGAACCGCTGTAGGTAGAATCATTTGACAAGTTCTTTTCGGTATGTATATAGTGTATGAAGTTATTCCATGAGGGAGAACTAACCTGGATATCTAACACCTGATCTTTCTTATTGAAAGTATGTTTGTATGAGATGTCCCAATTAATTTCCGCCTCGTGGCCATTTTGAACAAGGTTTATAGCATTGGTAGCATCAGAAAGCACGTTTCCCGATGCACCTGTTATGCTATTCTCACTAGTAAAGGTTCCAATATTATTATTTGAAAAATAGCTGTACCCCAAATCCCCACTAATAATATCCTTTGGTGTAATGTCCCAATCTAATCCCATGCCCGATTGATAACCGGCCCTATTATAATTACTTGGACCATTTTGCAGCAAATGTGAATAAGTAGAACCCGTATCCTGCCCGGAACGATTTATAAAATTAAGCGTAGTAGATATCAATTGGCCATTTCCGCTTAAAAAGGCATGAGCGCCAAAATTACCCTTGCGGGCGCTCAGGTTAAAGGACCCATTCTCAAGCCGGGTGCCGCCGGATAAAGAAAGGCTTCCATTGATGCCCTCTGCCTCACTCTTCTTAAGTATAATGTTGATGATTCCGGCAGCTCCTTCGGCATCATATTTTGCTCCGGGACTGGTAATAACCTCAATGCTTTGTATCTGGCTTGCCGGAATAGACTGCAATACATCGGCCAGGTTATTACCAAAAATAGTAGAAGGTTTTCCATTGATCAAAAACCGTATGTCGGCATTCCCCTGGAGCTCAACGTTACCATTTACATCTACTACCACCTCCGGTATTTTTTTCAATATGTCGGTAGCAACTCCCGTTTGCGAAGTCACATCTTTATCTACATTATATACTGTTTTATCAACCTTATATTCAATGGTATTTTTATCGGCAGCCACAGTTACATCCTTTAGTTTGCTGCTAATGCTCGACAGTTTTATGTCACCTATATTAACACTTGGGCTTGTTTTGCTTATAACAATGTTGTTTTTAACACCCGATTTATATCCTATGGAAAAAACGTTCACTTTATAGGTTCCTTCTGCAATATTAGTCAACACGAAAGCTCCTTTATCATCAGTCATCATGCCATTAATCTCTTTATCCTCTGTTTGCAAAGCCAAACTAATAGAAGCAAATTGGACTGGCTGCCCGGTGGCAGAATCTATTATCCTGCCGGTAATCTTACCTTTTCCATTTGCAGAAGCTTTCTGAGCGCTTCCCGTTATGGCAGCCAGCAACGCCCATAATAAAAACACTATAGCGTACTTATTTGTAATTATCATCATGCGATGTTGTGTGTGTTTACTTACCGTTTTCTTTTTGCATGAGACGGAGCGCTATTTTAAAAAGTTACAACAGGCTAACGAATCACCACATGTGTGTGACTTTGATGAGGTTAACCACGAGACAGATTAGAATAAAATGACGCTTAATTCTCCTGAGGAGGATTTAAGTTAGGATCTTCCGTTTCTTTTTCCTTCTTAAATTCTAATTTACCGAACTTATAGGTAAAGTTGATTCCAAATGACTGGTAAGGCAATTCACGTGTATTTACGAGTGTGAAATTATCGCCTGTGAGGTTGGTTGTTTGATTAATATAGTAATTGAACGGGTTAGTAGCTGTAAGGGCAATACTACCCTGGTCTTTAAATATATCTTTGCGGATAGCGAAATTATAAGTTAAAAATGCCGGATATGTTCCCTGGGCATTGATCCTTGAAGAATTGTAATTAATAAAGGCCTCTGCTGTTAGGGTTTTACTGAATTTGTAAGTAGTATTTAAATTCAGGCGATAATTAAACCCGCTTATATTTCCTCCTGTGCTGAGCCCGGTATTAATATACCGTTGATAAAGTGAGATGTTTGAACGAAACGTAAGTTTCTTCTCAACGGGTATGGAAGCAAAAATATTGGCTCCGATATTAGTTTCATGCCCAATGTTGGAAGGTACTGTAACGTATGTATTATCGTACGTTGAATCGCCTACGCGATAAGCAGAGTAATATGTTGTATAGGGCTGTATATCGTGTGTATTATCACGGTAAAAAAGTGTCAGGTAAATATCTTTTCCTTTACCAAGTGATTTATTATAACCTAATTCAAGCTTATCGCCAATTTCAGGTTGTAGTCCCGGATTTCCGGTAGTAATGTTTTGAGGGTTGCTGGCATTTACGAAAGGATTCAAATTACCGTAATTGGGACGCTGAATCCTGCGGCTATAACTCATTTTAAGAGTTTGGTTTTTGGCAAACGTGTGTGAAAACAAAACAGAAGGAATAAATGAACCATAGGGTTGTATGCCTACATTCCCTGAGTTAGAATAAGTCGCGTTTATCTCAGTATACTCATAACGCGCGCCTGCCTGGGCATCGAGCCATTTGAAAAGCTGCCCGCTGCCTGAAACATATCCATCGTATATATTGCTTTTATAATTTAACGAAGATGATTGAGTGGTGCTGTAGTTATAATTCCCGTCAGTTGGGTCGAGCAGGTATACATTCGATGTGCTTGTTATATTATCTAACACAGCCATGCCCCCTGCCGCAATGGTAACGCCCTTTCCTATCGGGTCGGTATAATCCATGGAGAAATGCGTTTCCTGCGATGTTCCCGGGTTTTCTCCATACGAACCACTGTAGATATAATTATTCGTAGGATATTGTGCTGTTTGCATATAATACAAATCGCTGGTGTTAGTAGAGTTGCCAACCCACATATCCAACTCCTCATCCTTTTTGGTAAAGGTGTGTTTGTAATTTACATTCTCATCCAACGTATGCTGGTTAAAATGATTGGATGCAGCCAGTATATCACTCATATCGGAAAGCACATTCTCCGATGCATCCCTGATCACCGTTTCGCTATTCATAGTTCCGGCATTGCTGTTGCCATAATAACTATAGCCTACATTGGCCGTAATATTGTTTTTCGGGGTAATGTCCCAATCAATCCCGGCACCTGACTGGTAGCCTCTTCTCCAAAAATCGCTCGGCCCGTTTTGCAATAATTGTGAGGTGGTAGAGCCTGTGTCCTTGGCTGTATTGGTTATAGTGTTTTGTGTGGTTGATGTAAGTTGCGCATTCCCCGAAACATAGGCATGAGCGCCAAAATTTCCTTTGCGGGCGTTCAAATTAAACGAACCATTTTCGAGCCGTGTACCACCAGAAAGCGACACATTACCATTTATACCCTGTACCTTACTCTTTTTAAGAATGATGTTTATAATTCCTGCTGTTCCTTCGGCTTCATATTTAGCTCCGGGACTGGTGATTACTTCTATGCTTTGTATCTGACTGGCTGGAATAGATTGCAACACATCGGCCAAATTGTTTCCAAAAACAGTAGATGGTTTCCCATCTATTAAAAAACGAATATCGGCGTTGCCTTGCAGTTCGACATTACCGTCCACATCTACATCTACCTGCGGTATTTTTTTTAGCACGTCGGCTGCTACTCCTGTTTGCGAAGTCATGTCCTTATCAACATTATACACCATTTTATCTACATGGTTTTCGATAACATTTTTATCGGCAGCCACTGTAACATCTGATAGTTTACTGGTTGTATTAACCAGTTTTACATCGCCAATAGTAACGTTCGGAATAGCTTTACTTACTACAATATTGTTTTTAACACCAGACTTATACCCTATGGAAAAAATACTAAGCTTATATGTTCCTTCTGCGACATTGGTTAATACAAAAGCGCCTTTATCATCGGTCATCATGCCATTGATTTCCTTATTATCTGTTTGTAAAGCCAAACTGATGGATGCAAACTGAACAGGCTGCCCGGTGGTCGAATCTACAATCCTTCCAATGATTTTGCCATTTGCAACGCCGGGGGCTTTTTGGGCATTCCCCGAAAGGGCAAGCAGTAAAAACAATAACGTAAATACTATGCCTTTGCCCCAAGCATGAATACCTGCCACTATGCCCCTGAAAGGTCTTTTTACTGAATACTGTTTTATCTCCACAATGTTGAGCAGGGGGTTAAGGGGGTCAAAAATAGCATTTGTAAATTATCCCTATGTAACGTCTTTTACAATAAAACTATATGAATGGTTATCAGCTTACTACTGGCAAATGCGCCTGGCTCTACCCAACATCCCGTATAGTAGGTTCGTTCTAAGTAAACAGAAGAGTTATTTTACGTTCATTTCTTACTATATTCGATACATAGCAGCACACCAACCTCAACCCGACCATGAAGAAAATTACTTTACTATTTGCATTCCTTATATTATCTGCCATTCCCCGGCCAGGATTCGCGCAGGTAATTTCCTATTATCAAACCGGTGAAGAATTTTCGGGCCCGTTTAAAAGCTGGAAGAACGTAAAAACCGACTTTGGTGCAAAAGGCGATGGTGTTACTAACGATGCTCCTGCTATTAATGCAGCTTTGCAAGCTTTGCGCAACTCATCTAAAGATAGTTTTAATGTGCTTTATTTTCCGGCAGGTACCTATGTAATTGCCGATTCATTATATAATCCGGGTGGCGATTACGCCGATATGGCCATTATTGGGGAAGATCCTTCCACCACTATTATTTCCTGGAAAGGACCTTCGCTCAAGTCCGCCGGTAGTTCGGGTTGCGCCATGTTCAATTTGCAAGGTTGGTATCTGCGGGTTAGCCGCTTAACTTTCGAAGGAAACAACAATGCTTATAGGGGTATATTTAAAACAGGTTCATTTTCTACCCATTGCGAATTCAGCGATTTAGTATTTAAAGATTTTAAAAACGCCATCGGACTCGATTTCAGCGCACCTAATCAGGGCCAGGCGGAGAACGCTATTGTACGCTGCAAATTCATTGGCTGCGAAAGCGGCATAGCCAGCTGCAACTGGAACAGCCTAGACCAATGGGTATGGTGGTGCTATTTTCAAGATTGCGGGTATGCCGTTCAGCAATGCATAGGGTATTGCCAGATATATGATAATGTTTTTGTACGTTCTACTATATGCGATATCAACTCTTCTCCCTATAAAAATGCGGTGGTGAATAATATATCCATCAATTCAAAATGCTTTTACAATGGCTATGAAAACTACCAGAGAGGAAACAAGATTTACAGCAATGTAGATTCATTTTACACCAATGCCGGAAGCAGCACCGTTATGCTCGACAATATTATCCGTGCCACAAAAGATTCGTTAGCGCCTGTGAGAACTAATACGGATAATATGTTTATAGGTAATACCGAATCGAAAATTAACTCCAAATGGACGGACTGGCCCGTGCAACCGCAGTATGATACCTGGGACCACGGTTTCGGCAGCAATTTCAATATCGGCAAACAAGTTGAAAAAGCTATTGATGGTAACCCGAATACCAGCTTTGCAACCCAAATTCAACCTTTTGGTGTAAAATGGAACTTACCCCATGGAACCTCAGGAAAAGCCGTTAAATATACCGTTTCGGCACCTGTAAGCAGCGGAGGCTCTTCCCCGCTCAATTTCCAATTGCTTGCATCTAATAATTGGGGCTATAAATGGGATACGCTTGACGTAGAAACCGGGCAAACCTTCACCGGGGGCGGCAATCCAATATCATACAATATTAAAACTCCGAGTAATTACAGCATGTATGAATTACAGGCACTGTCTAATGAATGGCCTTGGCTGGCAACTACCGCAGGGGGTCGTTCCATTGTAAACACAGGCGCTGAAAATGGAACCTATTGCGAGCAAATGGTATTGGCTATGTTTCCCCGTTATGTATACCAGGATATAAAAATTCATGCAGATAGTTCGTATGCTATTTCCGGATGGATGAAAAGCAATGCTATTACTACCCATGCCTACATATTGGTTTTATGGTACGCTTCATCCAATCCTCCCGGCCCGGGCGCTATCCCATTGGGATATATTCGTTCTGATACAGTAGGCGTAATAACCGGAACCAATAGCTGGACGAATTACACTAAAACGCTTACAGCCCCTGCCAATGCGGCAAGCGCCCAGTTATTCCTGGAAGATGATTACTTGCCAACCAGCGCAGGAACCGTTTGGTACGATAACTTTTCTTTTGTCGAAAACTTATCTCATGCCAACCTGGCGCTTAATCCAAGCTTTGAAAATGGAGGTGTTAACACATATCAACAATGGTTCCAGGTAAGTGAGTGGACACTGTTAGATGGCACCAATACGGATTTGACAAAAAACCCTGCAGGCTTTGTTTCAGCAGCCGATGAAGCATGGGGACAATTTTATCCGCTTGATAATTCGGTGCTTGATACTACGGCTATTCCTATACCCGATACTATTAAGCTGCCGGGCACTCCACAAAACCCGAACCGGAAAATATTTGATGTAGCTAAAAAGACAGGTAATGATGCCAAAGAAATTCAATCGAAGATAGATTCTGCAGCCATGATGCCCCTTGGAAGCAAACCTGTTGTTCATATACCATTCGGATTCTTTAATGCAGACACTACCTTGGTTGTACCTGCCAATAGCGATATGCAAATTATAGGCGATGGCCTCGGAACGGGCACCAATGCTACTACCAGCATAGCGTGGTCGGGTAAAACAGCAGGCCCCTTGATGCTGTGCAAAGGCCCAAGCCGGATTACCATAAAAGATTTATTGCTTACTACTCCTTATTCAAACGCAGGGCCTGAAGGATTGGTTGTAGAAGATGCCGACCAACCGGGCGGACGCATTTTCGGAGACCAGTTTAATGCCGGAGGCCCTCAATGGACACAACCTTGCAGCATAGGACTATGGATTAACCAAGTTGAAAACAGCGATGTAACCATGATGTGCTTTTATCCCGGCTATGGCAATACCGCCATGGTGCAAGCAACAGGAGGACCCGTATTATCATCCGGAGGAAATACAAATGGACAAATATCACTACTGGCAGGCGCTACGGGCGATTGCCAAAACTTATTTAGTGTTACACAAGGGGGAAGAATGGATGCAGAAGGCATGTGGAACGAAGGTGACTGGGCACGTACCAGCGGGTTGATTAATCTTACCAACACTTCCGGAAAATTATCTATTGCCTGTATGTCATGGAATCTGCTCTCATCAAAACTTCCCATGATAAACACCGATAATTTCAGCGGAACACTTACGCTGCTATTGAATCATATTAACAATCAGCCTCAAGCCTATATGCCCTTGCTTGGCAATGGCACAAATTGTAATGTTTTCAGCGGGTATAATGATTGGGGCACCAGCAATAAAATAGGCTCCACCACCGATTCAACCTGGCAAGATTTAACTGCTCCGGCCGCCAATACCGATTTCATTGGTAATACAGGCATCAATGGTTTGCCATTGGATGTAGTAGTTAGCAAAGTGCATAATGTATTGCCCGATTCTACTTCCATATTGGAAGAACTTTCGCAACTGCGTGCAGTCCGCACCAATCCACCCATGGATATGGCTCCGGGCGTTACTGATGTCAAGCTATTTCGCATGGCAGTTTGGGGCACACAAGGACATGTAGCAGCAGAGTTTAATAACGTGGGAAGCACCTTAGGTGTGCAAAATATATTACGGCCCACTTCGCTTGTTACCCTTTATCCTACTATCGTGCAACAATCATATACGGTTGGTTTTACCCTTCCGCAAGGCGGCATAGCAACCTTTACGGTATATGATGTGCTGGGAAGAATAGTTTCTGAAAAACAAATTGGCGAACCCGAAGGCAGTCATTCGGAAATATTTTATGCTACCGGTTTACGCGCGGGTATTTATTACATGCAATTCCACTCGGGAAGTGTCATGGAGACAAAGAAATTTATGGTAATACAAAATTAACTCTATTTATATATTTAATCATATCTGTTATAATAATCAATAAAAAATGTACACTTTCTAAATCCAATATGTCATGAAAACAAAAATTGTCTTTTTACTGCTAATGGTTTCGATGGGTTTTATCAAAACCGAAGCGCAGTTGCGAATAGATTCCATGTATCTTTCAAACTCTACCAACTGTAAAGTTTGTAATGGAAAAGCTTATTCTTTAGTGTCCGGCGGAACGTCTCCCTATACCTATCGCTGGAGCAATGGAGCAACTACCTTACGAATCGACTCGAATTTATGTCCCGGTAGATACTATTTGAAGTTGAAAGATGCCAAAGGAGATAGCGCCATACAATCCTTTACCATAGGAGGAGCTAAAATTACTCCTGTCATATATTGTGCTAATGCCGGATGCCATAGCAATAACGGATACGTTTCCGCTAGTGCAACAGGTGGAACATCGCCATATACCTATTTATGGTCTAATGGAGGAACGGCAAACCACATGACAGGCCTGTCGGCAGGAAAATATGTGGTAACCATTACCGATGTGAATGGATGCAGTGTAAAAGACAGCATTACTGTACTCGGTGCATTGAATGTAAGTATTTCAGCTACCGGTGTCAGTTGCTATGGGAAAAATGATGGTAAAGCAACAGCCAGTGCATCAGGAGGAGTTTCCCCCTATACATATAGCTGGAAACCTACAGGAGGAACTAATCAAACAGCTACTGGCTTATCTGCCGGAACATATACAGTTATGGTTACTGACAGCGGTGGCTGCACCGGGAAAGATTCTATAACCATTACCCAGCCATACCCTATACATGCAGATTCCGTACAAATTACACCCGCTACTTGCAATAGCAATAATGGAAGCGCCTTTGTATCAAACATCGTCGGGGGTACGGGTCCCTATGCCTATTCCTGGTCACCTTCAGGTGGCACCAACAATAGGGCAACCGGCCTATCTGCCGGAACATATACTTTAACCGTTACCGACCACAATGGTTGTTCCTCTACAACCAGCGTAGTTATCCCTTCGAAGGGGCTCGTAGCTACCATATACCACAGCAATACAGGTTGCAACAACAATACCGGATATGCTTCCGCCTCCGTGACAGGTGGAACATCTCCCTATACTTATTTGTGGTCTAACGGAGTAACGTCAAACCATATGACAGGCCTTTCAGCAGGAAAGTATGTGGTAACTATTACCGATGCCCACGGATGCAGCGTAAAGGATAGTGTCAATATTCTTAGTGCGCTTACCGTAAGCATTTCAGCTACCGGTGTTAGTTGCTATGGAAAAAATGATGGCAAAGCAACAGCCAGTGCATCAGGAGGCATTTCACCCTATAAGTATAGCTGGAAACCTTCGGGTGGAACCAATCAAACGGCTACCGGCTTATCTGCCGGAACATATACCGTTGAAGTTACCGACAGCGCTGGTTGTGCAGGGAAAGATTCCATCACCATTACCCAACCAAACCCTATACATGCAGATTCCTTACGAGTAACGCCTGCCAGTTGTAATAGTAATAATGGAAGCGCAGAATTATTAGCAATCCAGGGCGGTACAAGTCCATACACTTATAAGTGGTCGCCTTCAGGGGGCACCAGCTACATAGCAACCGGCCTATCTGGGGGAACATATACGGTAACTATTACTGATCACAACGGATGCTCCAGTTCAACCAGTGTAACTATTACTTCGAAGGGACCTGTAGCCGTAATATACCATAGCAATACGGGTTGCAATAGCAAAACGGGGTATGCTACGGCCTATGTAACAGGCGGTACAAGTCCATACACCTATTTGTGGTCTAATGGAGCAACGTCAAATCGTATGACGGGCCTGTCCGCAGGAAAATATGTGGTAACCATTACCGATGCCAACGGATGCAGCGTAAAAGACAGTGTCACTATTATCGGTGCGCTTACCGTAAGCATTTCCGCAACCGGTGTAAGCTGTTATGGAAAAGATGATGGTAAAGCAACCGCCAGTGCTTCGGGAGGAGTTTCCCCATATACGTATAGTTGGAAGCCCTCAGGAGGAACCAATCAAACGGCTACCGGCTTATCTGCCGGAACATATACTGTTGAAGTTACAGATAGTGGTGGCTGTGCAGGGAAAGATTCTATAACCATTACCCAGCCATACCCTATACGAGTAGATTCCTTACGAGTAACATCCGCTAGTTGTAACAGTAATAATGGAAGCGCCGAAATAACAAAAATCCAGGGTGGTACAAGTCCTTACACCTATATGTGGTCGCCTTCAGGGGGCACCAGCTACATAGCAACCGGCCTATCTGCAGGAACCTATACTATAACTATTACCGACCATAATGGCTGTTCCACTTCAACCAGTGTAACTATCACTTCGAAGGGGCTTACGGCTGCCCTATACCATAGCAATACGGGTTGCAACAACAATACCGGATATGCTACGGCCTATGTAACAGGCGGTACAAGTCCGTACACCTATTTGTGGTCTAATGGAGTAACCTCAAACCATATGTCAGGCCTGTCTGCCGGAAAATATGTGGTAACTATTACTGATGCCAACGGATGCAGCGTAAAAGACAGCGTCACTATACTCGCCGGATTGACTGTAAGCATTTCGGCAACCAATGACAGTTGCTACGGAAAAAATGATGGTAAGGCAACAGCCAGTGCTTCGGGTGGAGTTTCACCATATACGTATAGCTGGAAGCCTTCAGGTGGAACCAACCAAACGGCTACCGGCTTATCTGCCGGAACATATACGGTTACGGTTACAGACAATAACGGTTGCAGCGGAAAAGATTCCGCAACCATTACAGAGCCAAAGCCATTAACCCTTATGGTGCGCGATACGGTTGTTCCCGATAGCAGTTTATGCGATGGCATTGCATTAGTCTATGTAGGTGGTGGGGCAAAACCATATACGTTCACCTGGTCGCCTCGCGTACATGCCTATTCCGACACTCTTTTCTCTTATGCAGAAGCTGCCGATAGCTTATGCAATGGTGAATACCACGTATGTGTTACCGATGCCCATGGTTGTTCGGTATGCGATAGCTTCCATATAGGCCATAAGGTACTGGGTATTGCCATCATAGAAGATAACGAAGATAAATTGAAAATTTACCCTGTTCCGGCTAATAATGAATTGTTTGTTCAGCCGGAAAACATACCGGATGCTTCTTACCAATTATCCGTTTATGATTTAATGGGACGGGAAATACTAAGCCAAAAGAATATCAACTTAAACCAAGGTGCCATTATCCCGGTTGATATTTCAAAAATTCCTTCGGGTACTTACATGCTACGCGTTTATACAACCGGGTATAACAAAACGGCGCCGTTTATCGTTACGCATTGATACTATAATAGAACAAGGAAGTTTGTGTTGGTGGAGTATAAGCCACCACCTTTCGGGGTGGTGGCTTTTTAGTTATTCTCCATCCGCCGTGGCGGATTGAAAATGATAATCTTATATTGCAAGAATAACGGAACAAAAGGCTATTCAAGCCCAGGCGGGTTACGTATTTATAGAAACACATAATCATTTTTTCAAATATATTTGTATTCAAATTGCATAAAATGAAGCTATTATTATCACAACGAAATCAGATTTTTCAGATAATTCAAAATTCTGAGGATCTCTCCCCCAATGATTTCAAGTTTTCCGATAATGGCATTATGGCAGGAGGAAGTCATATAACTGAAATTATCCATTCTAAAAGCAATTATTACTTTATGATTTCGGATAGTAATGTAACATTTTCACCAGGAAATGATAGAATTACGTATACCACTTTGCATAATAAAATGTGGACCATTATAATAAGTTACTTTAGAGAATGGCTAGTTTCTTTGTCTCGTGAAATTTCAATCGAAGACGAATGGGCAAAAATGGAGGCTGATTCAAAATATTTTGATGTAAATGACCAGGATAATTCAATGTTTTCAGTAGGTGAACAAAAACTTATAGTTGATAAAATCGAAAACTTAAAAGAGGACATTAAGAATACGAAGAATATTAATACTTCAGAGTTCGAGAAAATCAATAAGAAACTTGATCACTTAGAGGAAATGGTCTCAAAATTGGGAAGAATTGATTGGAAGAATTTATTTGCAGGCTCAATATTTAGTGTTATGGCTGGTGCATTAATTCCACCAGATGCACATCAGAGTATTATGGACTTGTTTAAAAGATTCTTCGAGGGTTTTAAATTACTTCGTTAATATACAATATTTTGACAGACAAGGAATTAATAATTAAGGCTCTTGAGTATCTAAGAGGAAAGGAGCATACCTCGTTAGTAGATTTTTGGAAATCATTAGGAATCGATGATAATAAAAGAGATATTTTAAAAATACGGCTTGAGAAAAAACGGTTTTGTTACCTCACACCCGTATATTCCATACGGATTTATGTTGACAGCATTTGGATTAGAGACGATAATGCACCCCTATTGGGTTGATAAAAAGGGTAATATAAAATTGATTTATGCAAATCGAAGATATGATGTGTTGATACGTTCGATAACATATCTTGGCTTAATTCCCATAGTCGCCGCCGGAATAGAAATAGTAAAAACCATTTTACACCATTACAACATTCATCTTCCTCATCTTTGTGGCCTTGTATATTAGCGGTCTCCGACTTAGATCGGGCCCCTTCTTCTCATAATCTCTTCCGCTTCCTCCCGGGTATCTATATATTTAATTCGGGCCCTTACCAAAGGCACATTGTTTATACGGGCTGCTCTTTCCATTTCGTCTGGCAGCTTTTTTAAATAAATACTGAGCATTTTCATTAGCATCGGTGTATCGCCCTCGTCTATCTTTTTAAGGGCTTTTTCTATCAGGCTGTCTTTCACTCGCCTGTAGCTAATGTCTTTCATATTTTCCGTTGCGTCGGCATATTCAGGATCTTCTTTAAGCCAGCGGTAATGCGTGCGTGGCGTTATCCCTACTTTTTGTGCGGCAGCCGTAATATTGCCCATATTAGC
>Ga0207037_10051_pt1 | contig 40167 bp, 31 predicted proteins | sample Alteio_BWMinCont_75_FD_153268 | JGI IMG/M metagenome (GOLD analysis project Ga0207037, IMG submission 153268) | Enriched cells from forest soil in Barre Woods Harvard Forest LTER site, Petersham, Massachusetts, United States -... | ecosystem: Environmental > Terrestrial > Soil > Temperate forest >... | reverse complement strand
ACTCTACCCCTTCAATTTTTGTAATTGGCGCAATTTGAATGGCCCTAAGAGTTGCCTTTTCAATGGGAATCATATGCACCACATCAAGCCATTCAGGATTATTGGAAAAATATTCAAGGAATTTAATAGAGAACTCATTCCATCTAAGTTTATGAGTTTTTCTAATTGCATCTACTGTTGGTTTGTAATTATTATGTTCCCATTCTACACTCGGAGGTATTTTGCCAAATTTTCTAACCAAAGTTCCCCATTGGGTCAGTATATGTTCAATTTGTGTCCCTTGTTTGTTGAAGACGTTTGGAGTATCGCCACATTCCATTACTAATTTAGAATATGGGCTACCTCCAAATAATTTACCCAATATTCTTTGGTCAATACCTGTCTCTGCTAAAAACTCTTTGTTGGAAGGAGAATGTCCCAAGTGGGCTTTCAAATTCTTGTACTCCTGAATAATATCTTCCTTTGTATATTTCATAGTACCTACAAAAATAACTATTCCTTGCTATTGACAACTTGAACAATCGTAAATGGAATAGCAATAAAATAAAACCCAAGTATTTCTACCGGGGGTTTAAAATTGGGCAACAACATATCCAAATCAATAATGAATATTGAACAAAGAATATCGAATATTGAAATAAACAACAAAAGGCTGTTAAACTTCGGAGTTCAAAATTCCTTGTTCGATATTCGATATTAAATCATAGACATAAAAAAACCCCAGTATTTCTACTGGGGTTTAAAAGTGGGCAACAACATACTCTACCGCTTTCTGGGCAGTACCATCTGCGAATGCGGTCTTAACTTCTCTGTTCGGAATGGGAAGAGGTGAACCCCGCTTCTATAGTCACCCTAAGACTATACAATGATTTAAGATTTTTGATTTAAGATTCAGGAACGTATTTCTACTTCTTAAATCTTATTTCTTAAATCCTAAATTCATCAATAAGTTCGACATACTGATATAGAAAAGTTCAACAAGATCTCAGAGGACAATATAAAACAATATCGTGCAAAAAGTCTACGGGTAATTAGTATTACTCGGCTATGCCATTACTGACTTTACACCTGTAACCTATCAACGTCATCATCTATAACGACCCTTAAAAGAAATCTTATCTTGAGGTGGGCTTCGCGCTTAGATGCTTTCAGCGCTTATCCCTTCCAGATATAGCTACTCTGCGATGCAGCTGGCGCCACAGCAGATACACCAGAGATCTGTCCAACTCGGTCCTCTCGTACTAGAGTCAGCTCCTCTCAAATTTCTAACGCCCACAACAGATAGGGACCGAACTGTCTCGCGACGTTCTGAACCCAGCTCGCGTGCCACTTTAATGGGCGAACAGCCCAACCCTTGGGACCTTCTTCAGCCCCAGGATGTGACGAGCCGACATCGAGGTGCCAAACCCCCCCGTCGATATGAGCTCTTGGGGAGGATCAGCCTGTTATCCCCGGCGTACCTTTTATCCTTTGAGCGATGGCCCTTCCATGCGGAACCACCGGATCACTATATCCGCCTTTCGGCTCTGCTCGGCTTGTCTGCCTCACAGTCAAGCACCCTTATGCTATTGCGCTCCGCGTACGGTTACCAAGCGTACTGAGGGTACCTTTGAAAGCCTCCGATACTTTTTTGGAGGCGACCACCCCAGTCAAACTACCCACCAAACACTGTCTCCCGTGGTTACGGGATTAGACTTCAAATAAACGAAAAGTGGTATTTCACTGTTGACTCCACCACGGCTAGCGCCGCAGCTTCAAAGTCTCCCACCTATGCTACATATCATTCACCCAAAGACAATGTTAAGCTATAGTAAAGGTGCACGGGGTCTTTCCGTCCCGTTGCAGGAAACCGGCGTCTTCACCGGTATCACAATTTCACCGAGCTCGCGGTCGAGACAGCCATCCAGTCGTTACACCATTCGTGCAGGTCGGAACTTACCCGACAAGGAATTTCGCTACCTTAGGACCGTTATAGTTACGGCCGCCGTTTACTGGGGCTTCGATTCAAAGCTTTGCCTTGCGGCTAACCTCTCCTCTTAACCTTCCAGCACCGGGCAGGTGTCAGGCCTTATACTTCATCTTTCGATTTTGCAAAGCCCTGTGTTTTTGTTAAACAGTCGCTAGATGCATTTCTCTGCGGCCCTCCTTTCGAAGGGCACCCTTTCTCCCGAAGTTACAGGGTTATCTTGCCTAGTTCCTTAACCGCGGCTCACTCGAGCACCTCAGGATATTCTCCTTGACTACCTGTGTCGGTTTGCGGTACGGGTTGCTGTTACCTGAAGCTTAGAGGGTTTTCTCGGAAGTCTGATTAGGGTCATTATCCACTCACCCGAAGGCTTGTGGTACTATCGGCTTCAGCACAGGCGGTGGATTTACCTGCCGCCCGTATACCTTTGCTTTTTAACCTCCTATTCCGTCAGGAGGCAGACCTTTCACTACTCCGTCACCCCATCGCAGTAAAGCAAGTACTGGAATATTAACCAGTTGTCCATCGACTTATCCGTTCGGATTCGCCTTAGGCCCCGACTAACCCTGAACCGATTAACGTTGTTCAGGAAACCTTAGTCTATCGGTGTGCGGGTTTCTCACCCGCATTATCGTTACTTATGCCTACATTTTCTTTTCCAAACGCTCCAATACCTCTTACGAGGCACCTTCTGCGCCGTTTGGAATGCTCTCCTACCACTAACGCATTGCTGCGCCGTTCATAGCTTCGGTAGTATGTTTTATGCCCGTTTATCTTCCACGCCAAATCGCTCGACCAGTGAGCTGTTACGCACTCTTTAAATGAATGGCTGCTTCCAAGCAAACATCCTGGCTGTCAGTGCAATTCGACCTCGTTAGATGCAACTTAACATACATTTGGGGACCTTAGCTGATGATCTGGTTTGTTTGCCTCTCGTCCCAGGACCTTGGCGCCCAGAGACTCACTCCCGATTAGATGTCATAGCATTCGGAGTTTGTCAGGGTTCGGTAGGCGATGAAGCCCCCTAGCCCAATCAGTAGCTCTACCTCTATGACAATTAAATCGAGGCTGTTCCTAAAAACATTTCGGAGAGTACGAGCTATCTCCCAGTTTGATTAGCCTTTCACCCCTATCCACAGTTCATCCGAGAACTTTTCAACGTTCACCAGTTCGGACCTCCATCCCGTGTTACCGGAACTTCATCCTGACCATGGATAGATCACAAGGTTTCGCGTCTACCCCCACTAACTATACGCCCAGTTAAGACTTGCTTTCGCTGCGGCTGCTCCGCTAAAGCGGATTAACCTTGCTAGTGAGGTGTAACTCGTAGGCTCATTATGCAAAAGGCACGCTGTCATCCGTTCAAGACGGACTCCAACTGCTTGTAAGCGTATGGTTTCAGGTTCTATTTCACTCCTTTGTTCAAGGTTCTTTTCGCCTTTCCTTCACAGTACTTGTTCGCTATCGGTATCTTATGAGTATTTAGCCTTACCGGATGGTGCCGGCAAATTCCCGCAGGGCGTCTCCGACCCCGCGGTACTCAGGATACTACTAGGTAATAAGTGGAATTCGTGTACGGGGCTATCACCTCCTATGGCGTTTCTTTCCAGAAACTTCCACTTTCCACTTATAGTCCATATTGTAGTCCTATAACCCCTGCGTGGCCTTAACCACACAGGTTTGGGCTGTTCCCCGTTCGCTCGCCACTACTTGGGGAATCACTATTTGTTTTCTCTTCCTCCGGGTACTTAGATGTTTCAGTTCTCCGGGTTTGCTCTTTCGTGCTGCACCTTCAATGCAGCGGGTTCCCCCATTCGGAAATCTTCGGATTAAAGGTTATTCGGCACCTCCCCGAAGCTTATCGCAGCCTATCACGTCCTTCATCGCCTATAAGATCCAAGGCATCCACCATACGCCCTTAGTAACTTTCTTACAAAATCGCTTGTTTTACATTGACCTCTGTTGTTTACAGATCATTGTTTTGTTTTCTAATTCAATATGTCAAAGAACGTGTTTCATATTTCTATGAAATTGTGGAGAATATCGGAGTCGAACCGATGACCCCCTGCTTGCAAAGCAGGTGCTCTAGCCAGCTGAGCTAATTCCCCCAATGGCTATCGGCTATTAGCTGATAGCTAATGGCTTCTAGAGTAGTCCCGGGCAGAGTTGAACTGCCGACCCCTACATTATCAGTGTAGTGCTCTAACCAACTGAGCTACGGGACTATTTTGCGGCTGTTGGCTACTAGCCTTTAGCTGATAGCTTTTAGCTATAGTCCGGTGCCCTATGGTTACAGGGTTATCTCGCATTGGGAATAATTAAAGAAGAGAGATAGCGAGCAAACGAAATCAATTCGCTCTAAAAAGGAGGTATTCCAACCGCACCTTCCGGTACGGTTACCTTGTTACGACTTAGCCCCAGTCATTGGTTTTACCTTAGGCAACGCCTCGCGGCAATCAACTTCAGGTACTCCCAACTTCCATGGCTTGACGGGCGGTGTGTACAAGGCCCGGGAACGTATTCACCGCGCCATTGCTGATGCGCGATTACTAGCGAATCCAACTTCAAGAGGTCGAATTGCAGACCTCTATCCGAACTGAGACCGAATTTAGAGATTAGCATCTTGTTACCAAGTAGCTGCCCATTGTTTCGGCCATTGTAGCACGTGTGTAGCCCTGGACGTAAGGGCCGTGATGACTTGACGTCGTCCCCACCTTCCTCGCTGCTTACGCAGGCAGTTCCACTAGAGTCCCCGGCATTACCCGCTGGCAACTAATGGTAGGGGTTGCGCTCGTTACAGGACTTAACCCAACACCTCACGGCACGAGCTGACGACAGCCATGCAGCACCTAGTTTCGTGTCCTTTCGGAAAGCTCCCTTTCAGGAGCGGTCACTAACTTTCAAGCCCAGGTAAGGTTCCTCGCGTACCATCGAATTAAACCACATGCTCCTCCGCTTGTGCGGGCCCCCGTCAATTCCTTTGAGTTTCAACCTTGCGGTCGTACTCCCCAGGTGGATTACTTAACGCTTTCGCTTTGACACGTACGCTACGCGCACACATCTAGTAATCAACGTTTACGGCGTGGACTACCAGGGTATCTAATCCTGTTTGATCCCCACGCTTTCGTGCCTCAGCGTCAGTTGTAGTGTTGTGAACTGCCTTCGCAATGGGTGTTCTGTGTCATATCTAAGCATTTCACCGCTACACGACACATTCCATTCACATCCAATACACTCAAGAATAACAGTATCAATGGCAGTTCTATAGTTAAGCTATAGGTTTTCACCACTGACTTGTCATTCCGCCTACGCACCCTTTAAACCCAGTGAATCCGGATAACGCTTGGATCCTCCGTATTACCGCGGCTGCTGGCACGGAGTTAGCCGATCCTTATTCTTACAGTACCATCAACCCGGGTAGAAACCCAGGGTTTTGTCCCGTACAAAAGTAGTTTACAATCCGTAGGACCTTCATCCTACACGCGGCATGGCTGGTTCAGGCTTGCGCCCATTGACCAATATTCCTTACTGCTGCCTCCCGTAGGAGTCTGGCCCGTATCTCAGTGCCAGTGTGGGGGTAAATCCTCTTAGAACCCCTACCCATCGTAGCCTTGGTGAGCCGTTACCTCACCAACTAGCTAATGGGACGCATGCCCGCCCTTAACCGCCGGAGCTTTAATTGCAAAGTGATGCCACTTCGCAGTGTTATGGAGTATTAATTCTGATTTCTCAAAGCTATTCTCCAGTTAAGGAAAGGTTACATACGTGTTACGCACCCGTGCGCCGGTCGCCAGCGAGTATTGCTACCCCTGCTGCCCCTCGACTTGCATGTATTAGGCCTGCCGCTAGCGTTAATCCTGAGCCAGGATCAAACTCTCCATTGTATGTTTGAGTTTATCCTAACTGTTATGCATTCCTGCATTAGTTATAGAAATTTCATCTGGAATTGACTTCTAATTGTTTCACCTGAATAAAACCAGGTGGACAATCTTGCCCGCTATCTTTTCTTCTTCAATACTTCAAAGAACTTTCTGTATATAATACCGCTCATTTCTGAGTGGCTTTTTACATTCTGTTTTCGTTTCCTCTTTTTTCAAAAGGGGTGCAAAGATATGTACCTTTTCATTACCTCCAACATTTTCTGAAAAATATTTTTTCAGATCCTTTGTTTATTACCTGCTCAAACTTTTTTGAACCGGCTTTTACTAGTAGGCTGGAGGGTTTTTGTACTTCTGCTTTAACCCCGATTTTCTAAGAACGTTTTCTTTAAAAGGGACGCAAAAGTAGTAGCTTTTATAATACCAACGTAGGTTTGAGTTCACATTTATTTAACATAATAGATAACAACATGGTTATCAGATAAATAATTTTCAGACATCAGACTTGCTCAATGTAGGCTAACCAGCAATCCGACTTTTAAACTGAAGTGTATTTGTCAATCTTCTCTTACCTTTGTGGCTTGTCAATCAAGCAATAGAAGGGTATGATAAAGCATTTTAACATCCATATATACGGTAGAGTGCAAGGGGTTCATTACCGCGTCAGCGCCGTAGAGGTTGCAAATAACCTAGGTATTAAGGGTTTTGCTCGGAATGAGAAGAATGAAAGTGTATATATAGAGGCGGAAGGAGAAGAGAATAGTCTTAGCCAGTTTGTCGATTGGTGCCGTAAGGGGCCATCGCGGGCAAAGGTTGAGCTGGTTGAAGTAAATGAAGATGAGATGAAAAATTATACCACCTTTGCAATCCAGAGATAAGTATGCTAAAAAGGGTAGACATCTATATACTGCGCAAGTTCCTCGGGACGTTCATCTACGCAGTTGTCATCATGAGTGTTATTATTATCATTTTTGATATATCGGAGAAACTGGAAAGCTTCCTCAAGCACCACGCGCCTTTTAAGCTTATTGTTGAACAATATTACATCAACTTTATCCCATACCTGGTAAACCTGTTCAGCCCTTTATTTACCTTTATTTCTGTTGTATTCTTCACTTCGCGCATGGCTGCCCGAAGTGAAATAATATCCATACTCGGTGCCGGAACCAGCTTTTGGAGATTGCTATACCCCTATATGGTAGGCGCCTTTTTAATCGCTATGATGTCGCTTTACCTCAACCATTTCCTGATACCTGATGCCAATAAGATAAGGCTCCGCTTTGAAAGCACCTATGTTAATGGCCCTTCGAGCAACAACTCCAACAATATTCATAAGCAGATAAGCCCCGGTGTGTTCATTTATATGGAAACCTTTAACAATAATATGGGCTACCGCTTTACAATGGAGCACATAAAAGGCGAGGAAATGCCTTATAAACTGATGGCAGAAACCATTCGATGGGATAGTGTAACCAAGCACTGGACGATATTTAACTATACTATCCGGAAAATTTTAGCTGACGGAACTCAAAAGCTTACTTCGGGGATGGTGAAAGATACGGCACTAAACCTGAACCCGGCCGATTTTGTAGAAAGGCTAGACGATGTACAGGCTATGAACTATAAGGAATTAAACGCTTACATTGATAAAAAACGTATGGAAGGCTCTACTAACATTGCAGCCTTTCAGGTGGAAAAGGATCAACGCACAGCTTTCCCTTTTGCTACTTTTATACTCACCATTATCGGGGTTTCCCTTTCGAGCCGAAAAGTGAGAGGGGGCACGGGACTACACGTAGGGGTGGGGCTTATGATTGCCTTCTCTTTTATACTGTTTATGCAAATATCTACCACTTTTGCTGCCGGTGGGTTCATCTCGCCCGTTGTATCAGTGTGGATCCCTAATTTTATTTATGGTATTGTAGCCTATTTCATGTTGAGGATGGCACCAAAGTAATCTAAGTGCTAAGAACTAAGAGTGTTCGGATTTATTTTTGCTATAAATAGAAATAGGCACTTACCTTGCCTATGTTTTTATGAAAAACAAAAGCTACATTTTGTTTTTTGTAAAGAATAATTTTCTATCTTTGCAACCCAAAAAAAGGAAAATCATGTCAAGAATATGTCAAATAACCGGTAAAAAAGCGATGGTAGGAAACAATGTTTCCCATTCTAACTGCAAGACTAAGAGGACTTTTAACCCTAACCTGCAGGACAAGCGCTTTTATGTTCCTGAAGAAAAAAAGTGGATTACCATAAAGGTTAGCACCTCGGGCATTAAAATCATTAACAAGAAAGGCATTTATGCTTGTTTGCAGGAAGCCCGTGCAAAAGGATTTATCCGCGAAAGAGCAGAAAAAAAACCTGCAACAGTATCTGCATAACACCCAAAACTGAAACACAATGGCAAGAAAAAGAGGCAACCGCATACAGGTAATTTTGGAATGCACCGAGCATAAAGCGAGCGGGCTACCAGGTACATCAAGGTATATTACCAAGAAAAATAAAAAGAATACTCCTGAACGTATGGAGCTAAAGAAATACAACCCGATTTTGAGAAAAATGACGGTTCATAAAGAAATTAAGTAATTATATAATCTGCACAAGCCATGGCAAAGAAGACAGTAGCAACATTTAAATCCGGAAAAGGAAAAGATTTTGTAAAGGTTATTAAGATGGTTAAAAACCCAAAAGGTGGTCATTCATTCAAACAAGAAATTGTTCATAAAGACCACGTTAAGGATTTTTTATCGTCTAAGTAATTGCATTCCCTATTTTGAAAAGCTTTCTTCCTTAACACGGTAGAGAGCTTTTTTAGTTTGTAGAAGGATTTAACGTATTTTGCTTTTTGTTGAGCTTTAAAAATGAAACTTATTTCAAGTAAATTAAACCTTCTATCTATTTCATAAAGCCTTTTCACGTTAATGGAACTATGATAAACTATTTAGACACCTGCATAAAAGTATTTCAGCAATATAAAAAGTTGGGAGAGAAAGCTATGGAGCAGCTAGATAATGACCAGCTTAACTGGACTCCATCTTCCGAATCGAATAGCGTAGTGCTGATTGTGAAACACCTTTATGGTAACATGCTTTCACGCTGGACAGATTTCTTAACCACTGATGGTGAAAAAGAATGGAGAAATCGTGACAATGAATTTGTTACTGAACGAAAGCTAAGCCACGAAGAAATTAACTGGATGTGGGAAGATGGATGGGCATTGCTTTTTAAAACGTTGTATGCCCTCACTGATGCTGACCTGGATAAGAAAGTAAAAATAAGAGGTGAGGAACATAGTGTTATAGAGGCTTTGGAGCGTCAAATAGCCCACTACAGTTACCATATTGGCCAGATAGTATACCTGGCGAAGATTTGTAAGGACAAAGATTGGAAATCGTTATCTATTCCAAAAAATAAATCGAAAGAATTCAACGACCTGATGTTTGATAAAAAGTAATTGAAGAAATGAATTTAAGAAGCATATTTGGAGGAGGAAATAAATCGGGCTTTGACATTGGACTTGAAAAAACACGTAAAGGTTTTTTTTCGAGGCTTGCCCATGCCATCATGGGGAAATCGACCATTGATGCTGAAGTGATGGAGAGTATTGAAGAAACACTTATTTCTTCAGATGTGGGAGTTTCCACTACTATCAAGATAATTGAGAATTTACAGAAAAAGGTAGAAGCGACCAAGGGAGCTAAAGCCACCGATGTGTATGCCATGCTGAAAACAGAAATAGCCGACCTTTTAACAAGCAGCGCTACTGGTTCTTCTATCGAATTGCCCAAAGAGAAGCCTTACGTAATAATGGTTGTAGGGGTAAATGGAGTTGGAAAAACAACCACCATTGGCAAACTCGCATCTCACTTCAAAAAATCAGGATTAAAAGTAATGCTTGGGGCTGCCGACACATTTCGTGCTGCAGCAGTGGACCAGTTGCAAATATGGGCCAAACGAGTTGACGTACCTATTGTTTCAAGAGGGATGAATGCCGACCCATCGGCGGTTGCTTTTGATACCTTGCAATCGGCTGTCGCACAAAAAATGGATGTGGTAATTATTGATACGGCAGGCAGACTACACAATAAGGTAGGCCTGATGACCGAGCTTTCAAAGATAAGACGGGTGATGCAGAAAGTAATTCCTACGGCACCCCACGAAGTATTGTTAGTGCTGGATGCATCTACCGGGCAAAATGCTATTGAACAATGCAAGGAGTTTACCAAAGCAACGGATGTAACAGCACTTGCCCTTACTAAATTAGATGGTACCGCTAAAGGTGGTGTGGTGATTGGTATTTCCGACCAATTTAAAATACCAGTGCGTTACGTAGGTATAGGTGAAAAAGTAGAAGACCTTCGCTTGTTTGATAAGGATGAGTTCGTAGAGGGCTTGTTTAAGCAGAACTAAAACCTCAACTCTTTCCTCCCACAAATGGATTATGACGTTTTTCGTGCCCAATGGTAGTTGGTATACCATGTCCGGGAAATACTTCTACATCATCCGGTAAAGTAAAAAGCTTAGTGAGGATATTGCTTTCAAGCGTATCATAATCTCCACCCGGAAGGTCAGTTCTGCCAATACTTTCCCGGAAAAGCATATCACCGCCCCATAGTTTTTTTTCTTTCGCATTATAAAAGCATACGCTGCCGGGTGAATGTCCGGGAGCAAATATCACTTCGAGCGTATTATCGCCCCATGCTATTTTTTCACCCTCTTCTATAAACCGCAAAGGTTCAGGTGAAGGTACCGCATCTACTCCATAAAAATTAGCTATTTCAGTAAGTTTATGAAGCAGAAACAGGTCATCCTTATGTATAATAGGAGCCAATCCATATTCCCTGTGAATAAAATGATTACCTAAAATGTGGTCTATGTGACAATGGGTATTAAGAAGAAGAACAGGTTTTAATCCTTTAGACTTAATAGAATCAGCCACACGCTTATATTCTTCCGCATTACTGCAACCGGGATCAATTATAGCTGCTTCTTTCTCTTCGTTATATAAAATATAGGTGTTTTCTGCAAAGACATTAAACTGAAAATGCTGCTGATGCGTCATAAGGTTCCGTATTAAAGGCAAATTTACTATTTTAGCATTCTGATAGAGGATATAGTGCATTTACTACGTAGATATTCAATCATTTCATTCTTGCTTTTTTTCTTCGCTTTCGAAGGAAGCAGTCAATTTTATTCCGGCTCCCAAATGCCCTTTGGCAAGAACAGAGTGCGGTATGAAAAATTTCAATGGACCTATTACAGTTATCCGAATTATAAGGTTTATTTCTACCAGGGCGGGGAGAAGCCTGCTCAATATGTAGGCGAAAAGGCTGCAGGATATATACGCCAGATTTGTTCGGCTATGGATTACCAAACAGAAAAGCCCATTGAATTTATTGTATACTGCAAACAATCGGAATATGCCGAAAGTAATATCGGATTAAACCAGGATGAACAATATAATACGGGCGGAGAGAACCATATCGTATCAAGAAAAGTGATTGTTTATGTGGATGGCGACCACCATAACCTGGATGAACAGATTAAATTGGGTATAGCTGAAGTCATCTTTCACGAAATGATGTTTGGCGGCAGCTTTAGCAATGTTATTAAAAGTTCAGCATTATATAACATCCCCGATTGGTTTGAGCAGGGTTTTGTAAACTATATGGCTACGGGCTGGAACCCTAAAATAGATGCTTATGTGCGCGACGGAATTCAAAGCGGCCGTTATAAAAGGTTTAACCACCTTACTGGGGTAGATGCTAGGTATGCAGGGCTCTCTATATGGCATTATATTGCTCAGAGCTATGGAGAATCAGTTATCCCACAATTGTTATATATAGCCCATTCCAGCAGAAGCATAGAAAGCGCTTTCCTTTATTCGTTGGGCACTTCGCTAAAATCATTTTCAAAAGACTGGTATGGTTATTACAACACATTGTATAAAAGAGAATCGCAAAAAGATGCCGTGCCTCAAAAAAATCCGGTGATATTAAAGCCTAAAAGCAACACGAGGTACTATCACATGGAAGCAAGCCCTGAAGGAAGATATGTTGCCTACATTACCAATAAACTGGGGCAGAGTAAAGTTTGGCTCTATGATAACCTTAACAAAAAAAGTACTTGCATACTCAAGCAAGGTCAAAAGATTGACCGCGTGTACGATTATTCCTATCCGCTTATAGCCTGGCATCCTAGCGGCCAGCTATTTTCGATAATTATGGAATCGAAAGGTACGCTCCAACTATATACCTACACGCTTTCATCACACAAACTCGAATCGAGCAGGGTTTTTAACTTTCAAAAGATACTGGACATTTCTTATTCAGACGACGGTACTAAGTTTGTGATGTCAGCAATACGCGACGGTCAGTCGGATATATACCTCATGACCGCCGGCACCAATACATTTGAACAAATTACCAAAGATGTATATGATGACATGTGGCCTCGTTTTATCGACCATTCCACCAAAATAGTATTCAGCTCAAACCGGCCCGATGACTCGCTTAGAAACGGAGGCGACATACATAAAATACAATCGCATTATGATATTTTCGAATACAATCTGCGCACCCACTCTAAAGCCTTAACCAGGATCACCAATACACCTGATGTGGATGAAACGTATCCCATACCTTATTCCAAGGGGTATATATCCTATCTCAGTAATGCCTCAGGTGTTATGAATAGAAGTATCGCCCGTATTGACAGCTCCATAAGCTTTGTTGACACAGCAGCTCATTACAGCTACATCGTACACTCCTTCCCGGTAACGGACTATAGCCGCAATATTATAGAGCAGGATGCATCGCCCTACATACGCTACATGACCGAGATATTTTATAATAACAACAAGTACTATCTCTATAAGGATACCCTCCCTGAAAAAATTACAACGGTCATACCCCTGTCGCCCGAGCCCACCTCTTTTATGAGGGAATATATAGCTACCCGTAGAAAAAAAGTATACGAAGATTCTCTTGCCAACGCAGCAGCTAAACAAGATACGAATACCATTAACATAAAATATTCTATACCATCCGGGAACAAAACACCTTTAAAAACTGATACGACACAAAAAAACCAACCGGCTGCCGATACAGTGCATAAAAATCCGTATTATCAGCCTGTAGATATTGATAACTACTCATTCGATGAGCCGAAAAATCCTCCACAAAAACTCATTATTACTATCTTCAAAACAACGCCAACCGTTAATGCACTTTCTCCTACAAATACAGCTGCTGATACAAACAAAAAGAAACGTCCGCTATTAAAAGATAATTATTATGTAAGCTTTAAACCAACTTTCATCAATGCCCAAATAAATAATACCTATTTATCTTCTATGTATTTGCCTTATAGCTTAGGTTCCTCGCTACTATACCCGGGATTGGGATTCTATGCCTCGGTAAACGGGTTACAGGATTTATTTGAAGATTACAGCATAACTGGTGGAGTACGGATGGATTTTGGTATGGACAATATTACGTATGACTTGACCTATGAAGATTTATCGGATAGAATCGGCAAGGAAATAATTCTTCAACGGGGCGCATTTCTAGGTATTTCAAGCGGCTATTATTTAGCCAATCTATATTGTTTAGATGCTACCTATAAACTGAAATACGCTTTTAATGAAGTGGCCCGGGTAGAGGCGAGTGGCGGCATATTGAGCGAAAAAAATGTAACCCTTGCAGAAGATATACCCAGCCTCGAAACCCCGCCCAGTACTTCCTACTTGCCCCATGGCGAAATAGATTATGTGTATGATGCAACTATCCCTAACGGGTTAAACATTTATTCTGGTCTCAAAGGACGTGCTTTTGTACAATACTATAATGATTTAAGCAAATCAGCCGGGATGTATGTGTTGGGGTTGGATATTCGCTATTACAAAAAAATTCACAGGGAGCTGATTTGGGCCAATCGCTTTTCAGCCGGAACATCCTTCGGACAAGAACATGTATTATATTACCTGGGTGGAACAGATGGATGGTATAGCCCCACTTTCAATAGCGCTGTATCCCCTGCTGGCGGACAGAACTATGTGTTCCAATCACTGGCTGAACCTATGCGCGGATTTGACCAGAATGTACGCAACGGTAATAACTTTTTATTATACAACAGCGAACTGCGTTTCCCCATATTCCGCTACTTGCTCAACCGTCCCATTAAATCAGATTTAATAAATAACTTCCAGCTGGTTGGATTTTTTGATATAGGAACTGCCTGGACTGGAGCATCACCTTATTCCAATTCCAATTCCATTAATACAACGGTAGTAGGTGGCGAAGGAAGCCCTATTACAGTAATTATTTCCAATCAACAATATCCGTTTGTAGAAGGCTTCGGTCCAGGAATCCGGACCCGGATACTGGGCTATTTCCTGAGGCTTGACGAAGGATGGGGAATAGATAATGGTGTAATTACCACTAAACCCACTACTTACTTTTCATTCAGCCTGGATTTTTAGGAACTGGGGATGTTTCGAAAAAGGGATTTGCTCTAAAAACGCATTGTTAATTCCATTAACCATCCATATGCTTTACTTTTTATAGATTTGTTTTTGGTTAAATTTATCTCATGCAGGAAAGTAAAGTCCGCTTAGGTCTTAATATCGCCATACTGACTAAAAAATACTTTGGCGTTTTAACAAAAGAGTTGGAGCATCTTGATATTGAAAGATATTTTTTTGTATTGGTGGTTATTAAGGAAAATAAAGCAGCCAGCACTCAGCAGTATCTTGCCAATACCCTGCAGATAGATAAGGTTGCCATGGTGAAAATTATGGAATACCTTTCTGAAAAAGGATATGTAAAGCGGACAAGAAACTTGAAAGACAGGCGCGAAATACATGTTCAATTAACAGCAAAAGGGAATAAAAAGATGGAGCAAATTTATAAAGCCATTCATAAAACAAATAAAGAAGCAACTGCAGGATTATCTGAAAAACAAAAAAGCAATTTCATTAAAACCCTGGACGTAATTAACCATAATCTATGCGGCATCCCCGCTAAAAAAATGATATTGGAAATAAAAAAAAGCTGAAAAACGATTGCTCGTATTGATAAATTTACTTATCTTGGGGTATGTAATAACGCCTTATATGAGAACCATATACAGTAGAGTAGCTTAAATTTATAATGGTTAATAGATACAACTATTATAAAATATAACTATATTTAAATCGTCATCTCAAAAACGGACTCACTCAAAAAAATAATAATCACTATAAAAAACAATTATTATGAAAACACTCACCACTCTCATCTTGTTTTTTTCTTTTACCCTGTTAAAAGCCCAAACCAACCCGGCTACACCTAATGCAAATTTTGAAAGTTGGACCCATGTTGCAGCCAACGGAGGATATGACGACCCTAACGGATGGAATTGCCTAAATCCTATTACGGCTCCTACCTTAGGATTTGTTACATGTTATAAAGATTCCACTACTAAAATTAGTGGAAAGTATTCCATGTTACTAGTTACCATGTATTATAAAGCCTTTTCTGAATTAGTCCCAGGAACAGCAACTACTGGAACTATTAATCCGATTCAACAAACGATTGATGGGGGTATACCTTATCAGCTACGCCCCGACAGCATGATTGGATGGTATCAATATACCCCGGTAAGCGGGGACAATGGAGATATTGAATTTTATGTATTCGGAGCTAATCATAAAGATACCATTGGCCAGGCTTTCTTTAAAACTCCCACTAAAAGTGTAAGCAGTTGGACACGCTTTTCATTGCCCGTTATTTATTCAAATCAATCTACACCTGATACTGCACTATGGATCATTACTTCCAGCGATAATCAGAATTCAGGCCATGCTGGCAGCAAACTTATTGTAGACTCACTTGGGCTTGTTTTCAATACCAAAACCGGGGTTACTAATATTGCTAATACCATAAACGTAACCATAAGTCCCAATCCAACATCGGGGTTAATTACTATAAACAATCATTCTAATATTACCTCGGCTGTATTTTCTTTATACGATGTTACCGGCCGTAAGTTAACAGAACAAAAAATTGCAGAAGGAGCCAACTACATAGAACTAACAGGGGTGCCTGCCGGACTATATATTTATTCTGTTCAGGATGAAAATAGTACGGTGACAAAAACAGGCAAAATTGTTGTTCAGCCATAAGGATTTCTTATGTTTGCTGAAGCCCTAACCGCAATATTAATTGCATGGCATAGAAATTAAAACCCCTTAAAAACGTGTGAGGAATAGGCGCTATCTTCTAAGCATATTATTAATCTTCCCCTTATTAATTAGTGCACAAAGTGGTGGAGTTTTAAGAGGGTATGTAACAGATTCTTCAACACGGGAAAAAATAGTTGCGGCAACCGTTTACGATATAGATAACTTTTCAAGCGGACAACTGACCGATGCACGGGGTAATTATGAGCTCCATTTGAATCCGGGTAAGCATACTATAGTTTGCTCCGTGCTCGGCATGCACTCCGATACAGCGGTGGTATTTATTGAAGATGCCAAAATAAGTGAGCACAACTATACACTATCATACGAGAGTAGGGAAATGCAAACGCTGGTAGTATCGGCAGGACGATATGAGCAAAAGCTGCAAGACATTACTGTTTCAATGGATGTATTGAAACCGACTCTCATTGATAATACTAATTCTACCAACATAACTCAAACGCTAAACCTCGCACCCGGATTAAATATTTTGGATGGCGAACCGCAGATAAGAGGTGGCAGCGGGTTTGACTTTGGTGTGGGCAGCCGGGTAGCTATTTTAATTGATGGCCTGCCAGCCCTACCGGGTGATGGAGGCCGCATTCCCTGGGACCTATACCCAATAGAAAATGTGGAACAAATTGAAATTATTAAAGGAGCTTCCTCTGTAACCAATGGTTCATCGGCTTTAAGCGGAAGCATTAATATACGCACGGCTTATCCTACTTCCACCCCTTACACAACGGTTTCTGTGTGGTCGGGCTTATATGGCTCTCCTCCTATCGAAGGTTCAAAATGGTGGTCGGGGAACGCTAATTTTTCAGGTATCAGTTTTTTGCATACCGAAAAAATTGGACAGTTAGATTTGGTAGTGGGTGGTATGATACAATATGACCATGGTTACATTGGACCACCGATACAAGAACCATCAAAAGGCTCTGTAGGCAATACTGAAATAACTACTGCCGACATGGGTGAAAAGACAGGACGCTTTAACTTGGGGCTGCGTTATCATCCGAAAAAAATACCCGGTTTGAATTATGGTTTTAATGGAGATTTCGGACAATCTTCAAACCCGGTTTCATTGATTTGGGATAGCATTGGCTCGGGGCTTTACCGGGCGTATCCTAACACGGTAATATTGCAAACCCAAAAAATGCTTTATGTCGACCCATACATTACGTACCTGTCTAATGGCGGTTTTGAACATAGCTTGCGTGCCCGTTATTTTTATACCAATAATGTTGAAACATATAATCCATCCAACACCACTAATGTAGCCTATATCGAATATCAGTGTATCAAAAAGTTTTATGAATTGGGAGGATTAAATGTTACCGCCGGATTGGTAATGAACAATACCTATTCGCACACCGATTCACTTTCCAATCTGGGTCTTTTTATGCCGGCCTCAACTAATCGTCTGGAGAATTCTGCAGGTTATGCTCAGTTCGATAAAAAGTTCTGGAAGATATTAAACCTTTCTGCCGGATTCCGCGATGAAAACTTTATTGCTGATAATGGTACCAATATCTCTAAACCCATATTCCGGTCAGGGGCAAACCTGAAATTGGCCCAAGCCACTTTTTTGCGTTGTTCTTATGGCCAAGGATACCGCTACCCTACCCTCTCGGAAAAATATTTAACCTCGCAGTTCAGCGACCTGAGCATTTTTGCCAATCCTAATTTACAGCCGGAAACAAGCTGGAATGCTGAAATCGGCATAAAGCAGGGATTTAAGATAGGCAATTTCATGGGCTTTTTAGATGCCGCGGCATTCGAACAACAATATCAAAATACCATTGAAATTACTTATGGAGCCTGGGCAAAAACCCCTAACCCTTATGTGCCGGGCGTTTACAATTACAGTTATGGATTTGAGTACCTAAACACGGGGCCCACGGAAGTACGCGGAATTGATGTATCGCTGGCAGGAGAAGGAGCTATGACCAACGATTTAAAAGTAGATGTGCTGGCGGGCTACACTTACACTATTCCACAAGCATTGCAACCTAACCTGGTGTATGCTACCGATAGCATCCATGAGAAATTATCATACGCATCCACCAGCACGAATACGGCAAATAATATTTTAAAATATCGTTTCCAAACTGTTGCTAAACTAGACATTCAAATAAAGTACAAGAAGGTTTCGGTTGGCGGCGACTGGGTATACTATAGTTATATGCAAAATGTCGACACAGTTTTTTATGAGCTGGCATCGCTGGCGCAATACGGCATTAAGCAATACCGCGAAGAACACAACACAGGCATTAATGTATACAATGCCCGCATTGGCTTACAAGCAACCAAGGTAATATCGGTATCGTTCGTAGTAGACAATCTTTTTAACCTTAGTTATTCATTAAGGCCACTTAAAATTGAGCCTCCCCGCACATTTGCCATCCGCTTTACTTATAAGGTGGGGTAGCTTGGTAACTCCCATTTCATTTTTCCATTACTTTTAGGGTCATTATTTATACTTCGTGGTAACAACGGTCAAATCTTCCCGGTTATTAAAACCACTTTCACTGGTAGCGGTAATTTTTCTCACCGTATCGGGTGGACCATACGGGCTTGAGCCATTACTGCAGTTTGTAGGTAAGAATGGGGCATTGTTGTTGCTTATGACCGTACCATTTCTGTGGGATTTGCCAAGCATATTTATGGTTTTGGAACTAAACAGCATGATGCCTGTTGAAGGCGGTTACTACAAGTGGGTGAATAGGGCTCTAGGTTTGCGTTGGGCTTTTTATGAAGGATGGTGGACCTGGCTTTACTCGTTCACCGACCTCGCAATTTACCCGGTATTATTTGTTACTTATTTGTCTTTTTTCTTTCCTGCAATTGCAGCTTATAAGATATATATCTGTTTGATTATTATATGGAGCTGTGCAGGCTTAAATATGCTAGGGATTCTTCCCGTTGGCAAAGTTTCACTCGTTCTTAGCACTATCGTTCTGATACCCTTCTTTATTTTGTTCGGATATTCTTTTTTCAGTACTTCATTTCACTTTGCGGCCCCGGTATTTTCTTTACAACATGTTGGGTTCACCTCTATTGGCATGGGCCTTTATACTGTAATGTGGAATTTCCTGGGCTGGGATAATACTACCACCTATGCCGGAGAAGTTGATAAACCGGTGCGGTCTTATTTAATTTCTATGGTGGTAGCGTTTATAGCAGTACTGGCAGTTTATTTGCTTACCGTGTTTGTTACTCAAAACTCCGGTGTTGATCTCAACGAATTATCAGATAAAGGCTATCCGTTGCTAGGTATTAAAACTGGCGGAACATGGCTTGGCATATTGCTTTCTGTAGGAGGAATGGCTAGTGCGCTGGGCATATTTTCTGCCGTCATGTTATCTATATCGCGTATACCGAGAGCCATGGCGGAAGATAGATTTTTACCCACTTGGTTTGCTAAAAGCCACAAACGGTTTAACACTCCTTATATTTCAATAATAGTATGTGCAGTTGTTGTAAGTTTTATGGTATTATGGACATTCACCGATCTGATAGTAATTGATGTGATTTTATATGGTGCCGGTCTCTTCCTGGAGTTTATTTCACTTATCGTTCTACGCGCTAAAGAACCGGCAGCAATACGTCCCTTTAAAATTCCATTGAATATATTCGGACTATGCATAATGGCCTTATTATCCTGCTCTGTATATGTAATAGCGCTAACATCGGTATTTATGCAATCGGCAACAAAGACTACGCCTGCTATTTTTGCCATAGGAGCTTTGTTTAGCGCTGAAATAATTTGGTTGGTTATCCGCTTTACTTTAAAACCTGGAAGAAGTTGAGGGAGCAACAAAAAAATTTGATGAAAACAAAAATGAAATACAATAAGAAATGAATGCAAATTCAAAAGAACAACTCAAATCAAACTTAGATTGGTTTGATTCAACATGTGAACTTTTAAAAAAATCTTCAAAGCCGACAACTCAACAATTGACTGCATTGATTGGGACAGAAAGACCAAATCCAAAAAACGAAATTAGGGATTCCAAACTTCTAGATACTTTTGATAAAAGATTTGACGGAGCATTCATTAATCCTATTTTGAACTTGAAGGATAGTGATAAGCCATTGGAAGCGTTCGGGTTTTGGGGTAATGAGTTTAGGATTAGAATTGGTGATATTGCCAACCGATTTAAAACCTATCGAACTCAAGTTAATATTTATGATGGTGGAACTCAAATTTTCTTTTATCCAGTACCTGCTGAATATGATTTTTCGGCAATCAGTTGCATGGTACGAAAAGAATTAAATGAAATAGAGAATATAATAAACGAGGAAGTTAACGGAGTAAGTTTTGAGTTTGGAAAAAATCTTGTTCTTCTTCGAGATGGATATCACATGTATATTTGAGCCAAAGGTTATTTTTATTGTACCCTTGCATTTATTCATTTATAATCTTAGGCAATTCGTCAATCTCCTTATGGGTGGAACTTGTCAAAATAAACTGCTCGTAAATATTTTTACAATAAATATTGGCAACAGAAATTTCCCCACCATTAACCGGTAATACACCGTAAGCATATATTTGATCTTCCTTTAAACTCTTGTCATCAAGTTCTTCCAGGTTCTCTATTAATGTCGGCTGGAATATTTCATAGTATTGGTCTGCTGATAATCTATTCTTAAAGAAATCATTGGAATAGTTTGAAATGTGTTCCATACTGCCATCGGTAATGGAAAGAAAATAGAGACTATTGGAAGCGTCTTTCAAAACCAAGTCTCCCATTTTTGTAATCACAATTATTTCTTTGTCTTCCCCAATCAGCCATTTCCAGGGGTTAAGTAATCGGCTGTAATCAAGATTGCTATGGCTTATCGTATAGCGCAGTATGTTCAAATTTGTATGGTATTACCTTGTATGGTGTTAGAGAGTATTTCTAAAAACAGCAAGGTAGACTATCTCAGGTTAATCAAAGGGAATAAATATTACTTGGCACGTAGCTTAGACGGTTAGTGTAAGGGCATCTAATAAAAAAGCACCTATGAAACTCATAAGTGCTTGATTGTATTTGTGGTACCAGCTGGAGTTGAACCAGCGACGCAAGGATTTTCAGTCCTTCGCTCTACCAGCTGAGCTATGGTACCTTTAAAATAGGGGCGCAAAAGTAAGAAAATGTCGCTAATTATGAATTATGAATTATAAATTATGAATTACACCCTCATTTACACCACTTTATAGTTTATCGCCCCTCATTTATAGTTGTATTGCTTAGCTTTGACCTGATTTCAAAAAATGAATCTTGCTATAGATATAGGTAACTCAAGGGCTAAAACAGGCTTGTTTGTCAATGGTAAATTGGTTAAAGATGGGGTTTACGATTCTTTTACCCAGGGTACGCTTAAACTTATTTTCAAAGAGAATCCCGGTATAGTGAACTCCATACTATGCAGTGTAACCAACTATCCTGTTGCAATAAAAAGTTTTCTTTCCTCACATTCCCATTTTGTTGAACTTAGCCCTGAAACATCAGTACCGGTAAAAATTGCCTACAAAACTCCTAAAACCCTGGGCATGGACCGGCTGGCTGCCGTATGCGGAGCCAATGCACTTTACCAAAGAAAGAATGTTTTAGTGGTGAATGCGGGCACTTGTGTAACCTTTGATTTTGTAGACAATAAAAATACCTACCGGGGTGGAAGCATATCGCCGGGGTTGGACATGCGCTATAAAGCCTTGCATACTTTTACCTCAAGGCTTCCGTTAATTGAACCTGATATGAAATTTAAAAAATTAATTGGGGCAAATACAGAAGAATCTATTAAGTCGGGGGTTCAGATGGGCATTGCAAGCGAGGTAGAAGGTATTATCAGGAAATATCAATCCGAATATAAAGATTTGACCATTATACTCACAGGTGGTTCTATGCCCTGGTTGTTAAAAAGTCTTAAAATCAAAATAAAAGCAGAGCCTTTCTTGGTGCTTACAGGACTTAATGTAATTTTGTCACCTTTTCACACCAAAGGCAATCTTGCATCAGCTGAACGATTTTAGTAAAACAATGAATAGCGCTTTCCAACCCTTGCGGGCTTTCCTTATCATATTTTGTATATGCTTTACGGGTGCTGCTTATGCACAAACAACCGACATATCTCCTTACTCCCGTTATGGTATTGGCGACTTACAGGGACAAAACAGTGTACTCAATTTCTCTATGGGCGGAACAGGTATAGCCTATCACAACGATGCAAGCGCACCTTTTTTCATCAATCTTAAGAACCCGGCATCCTATGCTTACGGATTCATTCCGATTGATGACAGTACCGGTACCGTGGGTTTAAAAATGGTTGCTTTTGAGGCAGGTATTCAGGAAAATATTCTGAATGTATCCTCCATCGGACAGAGTGCCAATAGTAATAATGCCTATTTTTCCTATGCCGCGCTTAATATACCTGTAAGCCGGCATGTTGGCCTGGCTATGGGAATTGTACCCGTAAGCACAGAAGGCTATAATATTAATACTAACCCATATATAGACAGCGATGGTGTACCATCTAAAACAACTACAGTACAAAACAATTACCAAGGTGCAGGCGGCATTAGTAAAATATTTATAGGATCAGCTTATGCCCCTTGGAAGAATCTGTCTTTTGGTGCCAATCTATCCTATTTGTTTGGTAATTTAACCAATACGGAAAGTGTCGACTTTAACAATTCCAATATCTTTAATACCCTGAAAGCAGAAAATGTGGGTGTCCATTCTTTTGTAGGTGATTTTGGAGTGATGTATACTGCAACTATCAAAAACAAAAAAGATCCCCAAAAAGACTGGTTTGTTACGTTGGGCGCTACGGTTGCCCCTGCAGCAAACCTTACTGCAAACTACAATATTCTGACAGTAACCCAAAGCGCTTCGGGGACCAATATAGATACCTTACATGATAGTGGGGCCGTTGGCAAAATAAGGATCCCAATAATGTATGGGGCTGGAATAACCATTAAAAAAGGTGACCAATGGACCTTCTCATTCGACTATACGGTGCAAAACTGGTCTCAATTCTCTTATTTTGGAGTAAGTGAAAACCTCAGCAACACTACAACATACGCCGCCGGCATACAATATGTACCTAAGAAAGATTATTACAGAAATTATGCTCAAAGAATACATTACCGCTTTGGGTATTCTTATTCTACAAATTATCTCGACTTATATAATACCCCTTTGAAAGACCAGAGTTTTACCGCTGGTGTCGGGTTACCGCTCGGAAATCCTAATCCTCTTCAATATCCTGCTGTGTTAAACATAGCCTTCCGGATGGGCTCCATGGGCACAACCACTAACAACCTGCTGAAGCAAAACTATTTTCAAATTATGTTCGGGTTTACCTTCGACGACCACTGGTTCGACAAGCGAAAATTTAATTGATATTTTCAAATAACTGTAGTTCTTTCTACATTTGCTTTGTAAAGTCAAGTATGTTCACACGACTAAAAAAATCTGAAGTACACTTTTTATTATGTATGGTTGTTACATTGTGCCTTGCATCGTGCGAAAACAATATGAATACTGTAAGCCGCATTACACTACAGGATAAAAACTTGCAAGATGTGGAAGATAACGCCTCCATTTTTTATAACGATTCCGCTAAAACAAAATTTCACGTTACAGCGCCTCGAATAGAAGTATACGGAGGCAATGATCCCTACTACCTATTCTCTAAAGGCATAAGCATTGATTTTTTTGATGATTCGAGCAATGTAAACGGCCACCTGGATGCAGAGTATGCAATACGGCATTTAAATAACAACCTGATGGAAGCCGATAATAATGTACGGGTGATAAACCGGAAGGGAGAAAAGCTTAATACCGAACAATTATTTTATGACGAAAACAGGCACAAAATCTATACCGACAAATTTGTAACCATAAAAACAGCCCGTGAAATATTATATGGAAACGGACTCGTATCTAACCAGGATTTCACTCAATATAAAATAACCAACTTGAGTGGAACTATCCAGGTCGACAATCCTGAGGATAAAGATAAAAAACCAAAAGAAAATAAAAAGTAATGCTCACTACGGTTATCATCATATTGTCTCTTTTATTTTCGTTCTTCTTTTCGGGGCTGGAAATTGCATACGTATCGGCCAACAAATTCCAGATGTATGTAGAAAGCCGCAGGGTAAGTCTTACAGGCCGTTTATTCTCGCGCATCACCAATAGCCCCGTACGTTTTTTGGCTACCATATTGTTAGGCAATACACTGGCCCTTGTACTATTTGGGGTTTTTGCCTCAGCCGTGCTCGAAAACTTTTTACGACAATTTCATTTCAGCAATTTTGAAATACTCGCCATACAGTCGGTAGTTACCACATTTATCATTTTGGTTATTGCCGATTTTATCCCGAAAAACTTATTCAGGGCCGACCCCAACAGTATTTTGAAATTCTATACCCTTCCTTGTATAATAGCTTATTATATTCTTTTACCCTTTACGCTTGCTATCCTTGTATCTGTCAATTTTCTAATGAAAAAAGTATTCCGTGTAACGCTGGTGAGATATAAAAGTACCTTTACTAAAACCGATTTATTTAGCTATATAGAAGAACACGCTCACACGGATCATGAGGCTCCCGGCGAAATGGAACATGAAGTAACCATGTTTCGCAATGCATTAAGTTTCCCTGATGTAAAAGTGCGCGATTGCATGATTCCTCGTATGGATATTGCTGCCATTGAAATAAATATGGGCTTTGAAAAACTGAAAGAAATTTTTGAACGCACAGAATTATCAAGGATAGCCATATATAGAGATAGCATCGACAACATCATAGGCTATGTGCATTTCCATGCCATGTTTAAAAAGGTAGCCGATATTCAGCAACTATTAATTCCTGCTCCATTGGTGCCGGAATCTATGCCGGCTAAAGATGCGTTGCGTATTTTAATGCAACAACACAAAACCTTGTCAGTGGTAGTGGATGAATTCGGAATGACATCAGGTATAATTACTACTGAAGATATCCTGGAAGAAATATTCGGAGAAATTGCTGATGAACATGACCGGGAAGATCTGGCAGAAAAGCAACTATCGGAAGATGAATTTATTCTTTCTGCCCGGCTTAAAATAGACGACATAAACAGCAAGTACGGTCTTGATATTCCCACATCACCCGATTACATGACCCTGGGAGGCTATATATTAAACCACACAGGCTCCATTCCCATGGCAAGAGAGATTATTGTAATTGATGGTTTTAGCTTTAAAATCCTTACTTCTACCCCTACGCGCATTGAGCAAATACATGTAACCAGAACGAATAAAGAGCATGAATAAATCATATCTTTCACTGGGCAGCAACAGGGGCACTAGAAGTGCTAACCTTGAAAGAGCAATAGCACTATTATCAGAGTGGGCAGGTGATATAGTCACCATTTCTTCGGTATATGAAACCCCGCCCTGGCAAATGACGGATAAAACCAATTTCTTTAACCAGATACTTTTGCTTGAAACTACCCTCGACCCTGCACAGCTTATAGATACCATTATATTGGTAGAGACTATGATGGGGAGGAAAAGAACGGGCAAAAAATACGAACCCCGTATAATTGACATTGATATCCTCTTTTACAATGATGTGCAAATTAATACGGAAGAATTAACCATTCCCCATCCCTTAATACCCCAACGCAGGTTCGTACTGGAACCATTAACAGAAATTGCACCCGGATTTGTGCATCCCCTGCTGAAAAAGACAATGACCCAATTACGGGATGAATGCGAAGATAAAAGCCAAATAAAGAAATTGGTTTCGAAATAATTTGTAATTTCGTCCTCAACGCATCAAAATATGACAGATTACAATGCATTAGCTCCTAATTCCCGGGTTTGGATTTTCCAGGCCGACAGGGAATTTTCCGCCGATGAAACCACTTCCATTTCAAATGAACTTCTCCAATTTGTAGATAACTGGTTAAGCCATGGCTCTTTATTGAAAGCGCATTATAAAATGCTGCACAACCGCTTCATTATCTTTTTTGCCGATGAAGATGGCGATAACATGTGCGGACGCGCCATAGATGCATCCATAAGGTTTATCAAAGAACTGGAAAAGAAATATTCCGTTTCATTATTAGACAGAAGCCACGTAGCCTATATTAAAAACGACAACGTATATGCATGCACGCTCGATGAACTCGGTCAACGTATAGAAGCAGGCAAGATAACTCCGGATACGGAAGTATTTAATAATTTGGTTTCCACGAAAGAAGAGTTCGACAATCATTGGACGGTACCTCTTGCTAAAAGCTGGCATCGTTCCTATATTATGCAAAACCAATAAAAGTGTACAGCAAAAAATTCCATTCGGGTGATTTAAGCCAGCATTCCTTTGCCATAACCGGCGGGGCTGGTTTTATTGGCTCTCACCTTTTGGAATATTTGCTTTCGCACCATGCAGGACGGATAGTGGTATTCGACGACCTTTCATCCGGATCTATGGAAAATCTGCGGCAGGCTAACAACTATAAAGGTTTTGAATTTATACAGGGAAGTATTTGCGACAGTAACACTTGCGAAAAAGCCTTTAAAGGAATTGATTTTGTGATGCACCAGGCTGCCCTATGCTCTGTTCCCCGTTCACTTGCAAACCCGCTTGCCACCAACGAAGTGAATGTATCGGGTTTTCTTACCATGCTGTTAGCCGCAAAAAGCGCAGGTGTTAAAAGGCTTGTTTATGCCAGTTCTTCGTCGGTGTACGGCGATAGTCAAAAACTACCCAAAAGCGAATCTGACCCTGTATCACCACTTTCGCCTTATGCTGTTTCAAAATACACCAATGAATTATATGCTTCCGTATTCCACCGGAATTATGGAATGAATATAATCGGGTTGCGTTATTTTAATATTTTCGGCCCGAGGCAAAGCCCCGGAGGCCCTTATGCTGCAGCCATCCCGCTTTTTGCTTCCGCTTTACTCGAAAACAGAAGCCCGGTTATTTTTGGCGACGGCAACCAAACACGCGATTTTACATTTGTAGAAAACGTAGTTCAGGCTAATATAAAAGCGCTATTTTCTCCTGCTGAATCAAACGGGCAGGTATTCAATATTGCCTGCGGTGAGCGTACCAGCATAAACCAATTATTTAAAATGCTGGCAGAAAGCTCTGGCAAAGAAACCAAACCCGAATATAAACCATACAGAGTGGGCGATGTAAAAGATTCTATTGCCGATATCAGCAAAGCAAAATCGCTCTTAGGTTATATCCCTGAAATTAATTTCAGCAAGGGAATCGAAACTACCTGGAACTGGTTCAAAGAAAATTATAATCCCCCCTCAGCCAATGGCATTCTTCGGTCTGTTTCCTAAACGCCCGGCTGACTTATCTGTGTTGAAAACAGATATGCATTCACACTTCATACCGGGAATAGATGATGGGGCAAAAACAATAGAAGATTCTATAGCTATGCTCCGTGAAATGCGTGCCCTGGGCTATCGTAAAGTTATTACCACCCCGCATGTCATGAGCGACCAGTACAGGAACACTCCTGAAATAATTATGAGTGGACGTGATGATCTTAGGAGAGCGGTTAAAGAAGCGGGAATTGATATTGAAGTGGATGCTGCTGCTGAATATTATTTTGATTATCCTTTTGAAAAAAGTATCCCCGGAGAAAAAAAATTAACCTTCGGCAAAAATTATCTGCTTTGGGAAATATCTTTTATGAACAAGCCCGAAACCGTTAACGATGGCATATTTGCAATGATAACAAGGGAATACAAACCTGTATTGGCGCATGTGGAACGCTATCCATTTTGGCATGGCAATTACGCAGCCTACGAGGATCTTATAGGAAGAGGCACCTTATTGCAAATGAATATAAATTCTATTTCAGGCCAATATGGAGCCCCGGTTAAAAAAGCGGCCGAATGGCTGATAGACCATAATATGATAAGCTTTCTGGGCACTGACTGCCACCACGTGGGCCACCTGGAAATTCTAAAAAAAACGCTTTTGGAAAAACATGTCCATAAGCTTATCGACTCCGGCAAACTGCTTAATGTCACTCTGTAAAAAACATTCATATAAACCGAATATGAATAAATATACTATAAAAGTATTTCTTATTTTTCTTGTTACAGTGTTATTTAGCTTTTCTGCTAACAACGAAGGAAAAGATTATACCGGATTTTCGGATGCAAATGCCGCTGTTCAGAAAAAATGGGAAGCCGGCTACGACAGCCTGTTACAAGCCCCCGATATTGATAATATGGTAAAGATATTATCGGCACACCCCCATCATTTAGGTTCTGTCGGCGATAAAAATAATGTGGAATTCATTTTGCAAAAATACCGCGAATGGGGCTTCGATGCACGGATAGATACTTTCTACGCCCTCTTCCCTACTCCCAAAACGCGCTTACTCGAAGCGGTTTCACCCATCAAATATAAAGCTGCATTGCAGGAGCCTTCACTTAAAGAGGACCATACTTCATCACAAACAAGCGAACAACTACCAACCTATAATTGCTACTCAGCCGATGGAGATGTAACAGCCGATTTGATATATGCAAACCAGGGATTGCCACAAGATTATGAAGAACTTGATAAAATGGGCATCAGTGTAAAAGGTAAAATAGTGATTGTACGCTACGGTGGCTCATGGCGCGGCATAAAACCTCGCCTAGCACAAGAACATGGTGCCCTCGGTTGCATTATTTATTCCGACCCGAAAGATGATGGGTTTTACCAGGGAGATACCTATCCAAAAGGTTCTTTCAAAAGTGAATATGGCGTTCAACGTGGCTCTGTAGAAGACATAACACTTTATCCCGGCGACCCACTTACGCCCGGTTATGGAGATACCAAAAATGCAAAACGGTTGGATAGAAAAGATGCAAAAAATTTGCTTAAAATCCCTGTGCTGCCTATTGGATGGCACGATGCTAAACCTTTACTGGAAGCCCTTGCAGGCCCTGTTGTTCCTGATAACTGGAAAGGAGCTTTGCCTATTACTTACCATATTGGTGCCGGACCTTTGAAGGTGCATTTAAAGCTTGAATTCAATTGGAACATCGTTCCTGTTTATGATGTAATTGCTGTTCTGAAAGGTAGCGAAGATCCTGATGAATGGGTATTACGTGGCAATCACCAGGATGCCTGGGTAAATGGCGCTAATGACCCCATAAGCGGACAGGCCGCCATGTTGGAAGAAGCCAAAGCTATGGGCGAATTAGCCAAAAGAGGCATACGGCCCAAGCGTACCATTATGTATTGTTCCTGGGATGGAGAAGAAGAAGGTCTGCTCGGCTCAACAGAATGGGCTGAAACAAATGCTGTCGAATTGCAGAAAAAAGCGGTGGCTTACATCAATTCGGATGATAACGGACGGGGATTCTTTTATGCGGGAAGTTCGCAAACATTGCAAACACTGATAAATGAAGTTGCCGGCGATGTCACCGATCCGGAAACAGGTATCAGCATATTGGAGCGAAGAAGAGCAAGCGACATAACCAATGCCTCTTCTGCAACTGAACAGAAAGAACTGCTCTCCCAGCCTTATATAAAATCGGAGCCGCTGGGGTCTGGTTCTGACTTCTCCAGCTTTTTGCAACACCTCGGTATTGCTTCCATGAATCTCGGATTTGGTGGAGAAGACCCGGATGGAGGATATCATTCTATTTATGATTCGTATGATATGTATGAACGCTTTAAAGATCCTCATTCTACTTATGGAGTGGCATTAGCTAAAACAGCAGGCCGCATGACCATGCGCCTTGCCAATGCGGATATCCTGCCTTTCAACTTTAAGGATATGTATACTTCCGTAAACGACTATGTAAAAGAGTTGCAGAAAAAAATGGACGAAATGCGCACCTCAACCGAAGTTACAAACGAATTGTTGAATAACAATTACTATATCTATTCTCAGGACCCGACGAAAACATATATACCTCCCGTACCAAAAGATAGTGTGCCGTTTATCGATTTTTCTCCACTTCAAAATGCGATGATCGGATTTGAAGGAGCTGCAGAAGTATATAATCGTGTCATAGCCTCCAATCATAATACCGCTCCATCATCGGTAGAGCAATTAAATATGCTGCTTTATCAAAGCGAGCAAAAATTATTGCTGCCGGAAGGATTGCCCAAGCGCCCATGGTATAAGCATGCCATCTATGCTCCGGGATATTATACAGGATATGGTGTAAAAACATTACCGGGCATCCGCGAAGCTATTGAAGGCCGCCGGTGGCAGGAAGCACAACAACAAATAGCAGAAGCAGCAAAAGCAATAAATTCTTACACAGAACAGATAAATAGTGCCATGTCACTTTTAGTGCTACATAAATAATACTAACCACTATGAACGATTGGATAACAATTGCATACCATGTAGGCCCGGTTGAAATGGTTGTATTAAAGGACATCTTTGATGAAGAAGGAATTCCGTTTGTTGCTACCGGGGGAAATTCTCCATACCCTTCCATAGCTGCTGTGCAGGGCGGAACAAAAATACAAGTGCAAGAAAGCGACAAAGAGCGTGCGCTTGAAATTCTAAAGGAAACAGGCTATTTAGAATAAGCCTGGCATTTCATTACCTTTGTACTACAATACTTTTATTGTGGCGAAAAATAAACAGCGGTCAGGGGCATTATTTACTTTTTACGTATTGGTTATTTATGTGGTAGCCCAGTTTTTATCGTGGGCTCACCTGATGATTGACCAAAGCCGCGAAATCCATAATTTGAAAATGCAATGGCTGGAGCCGAATGCAAGCCCGGCCGCTAAACAAATAGCACAGGATGTTTTGCAAAAGGAACTAATGGGCAAGTATTATATGGTGGCGGGCGAAGGCATTGTTTTCCTGGGTATCCTTGCTTTTGGTGTTATTATGGTTCGACGGGCGTTTAAGAAAGAATCGGAGTTGATAGCTAAACAAAAAACTTTTTTGCATTCGGTTACCCATGAGTTCAAATCGCCCGTGGCATCTATGCGTTTGCAATTGGAAACCTTGCAAAAGCGCAGCCTGAGCCATGACCAGCAGCAACAGGCTCTTGCCAATGCCATTGACGATACCGACAGGCTTGATAAACTGATTGAAAAAATATTAATGGCTGCACGTATTGATAACAGGCAGCTACCACTACATGCTGAACATTTGAATCTATCCGGAAAACTGAAAGAAGTAATCGAACAAATAAAACGTTCTTATCCTCAACGAGAGATAATTACACATATCCCTGATAATATATTTCTGCGTATTGACCCTTGGGCATTGGAATCTATCGTTACCAACCTGGTAGAAAATGCACTTTTATATTCAGCAGCAACCAAGCCGGTAGAGGTAATTCTTGCTGCTGAAAATAATGCGGTGCGTTTATCAGTTAAAGATGAAGGTATGGGGATTGCAGATGATGAACGGGCAAAGATTTTTCAAAAATTTTACCGCTCCGATGCTACCCAAGGATATAAAGGTACCGGGCTCGGATTATTCCTGACCGATTACTTTGTAAAAGCACATAATGGAACTATTGAAATAAAAAATAACAAACCGGAAGGAAGTATATTCCAAATTGTCTTTCCTATATTCAAATCAAATGTCAACAACTAAAAAAGTAGCGCTTATTATATTAGACGGATGGGGCATCGGTGATGGCTCCAAATCAGATGCCATTGCTAATTCACGCACTCCGTTTGTAAATAGCTTGTATACACAATATGCTCACTCCAAATTATATACTTCCGGTGAAAACGTGGGATTACCCGACGGACAAATGGGCAATTCGGAAGTGGGGCACATCAACATTGGCGCAGGACGAGTTGTATACCAAGATTTGGTACGTATCAGCAAAGATATTCGGGAAGGTGTTCTGCAAAAAAATAAAGTCTTATTAGATGCTTTGAATTATGCCAACACAAACAATAAGGCTGTCCACCTGATGGGATTAGTGTCCGATGGAGGCGTGCATTCACATATCTCGCACCTAATGGCGCTTTGTGATATTGCAGCCACCAATAATTGTAAAAATGTTTTCATCCATGCATTTACTGATGGGCGCGATTGCGATCCGCATAGTGGAGCAGGATTCATTAAACAATTAGAAGAACACATTTCTAAAGATACGGCCAAAATTGCTTCTGTTATTGGTCGCTATTATGCTATGGACCGCGATAAACGCTGGGAAAGAGTTAAACTCGCTTACGATTTATTGGTGAATGGAACTGGCAAGAAAAGCGATAATGCCGTTAAAGCAATAGAAGAATCATATAAAGAAGAAGTGTCAGATGAATTTATAAAACCCGTTGCTATTACTGATTCCAATGGAAATATTCTGCCACGGATCAAAGAAGGCGATGTGGTGATTTGTTTCAATTTCCGTACCGATAGATGCAGGGAAATAACCCATGTGCTTACTCAGGAAAACATGCCGGAACAAGGAATGAAAACCATTCCCCTGCATTATGTTACAATGACTACTTACGATGAAAAATTCAAAGGGATAGAAGTGTTGTACCACAAAGATGATTTGAAAATGACCTTGGGCGAAGTGCTTTCACTGAATGGAAAAACACAAATACGCATTGCTGAAACGGAGAAATATCCACACGTTACTTTTTTCTTTTCCGGTGGAAGAGAAGATGCATTTGCAGGAGAGAAACGAATTATGATTCCTTCGCCGAAGGTTGCCACGTATGACCTACAACCCGAAATGAGTGCAGTAGGAATTACCGATGCTATTGTAGCAGAATTGCAAAAAGGAGAAGTTGATTTTGTATGCCTCAACTTTGCAAATGCTGATATGGTAGGGCATTCAGGCGTTTACAGTGCCATAGTAAAAGCAGTTGAAACAGTAGATACCTGCCTGCAAAAAGTAGTGGAAGCCGGACTACCAAAGGGATATTCATTCATCGTTATTGCCGACCACGGCAATGCTGACTATGCCATAAATGCCGATGGTTCGCCGAACACGGCACATACTACCAACCCTGTACCTTGCATTGTAATAGATAAAGACATTAAAAAAGTAGATGATGGCCGCCTGGCAGATATTGCACCTACGGTTTTAAAATTAATGGGTATCGCACAACCTGCGGAAATGACAGGAAAGGCGCTGGTGTAAAGACTTTATTAAATCTAATCTTTTAAGAATGATAATATGGCTGATATAACTTCATCTACAATCGAATATATATACTCTAACTATTACGCAACTTATCAAAATGGTATTGACTTTACAATTAGTTTTTATGAAAAAAATTCATTGTACTTCAAAAATATTAAGCAATTGAATGATAAGGAAGACCTCAGAAAATATGTTGAATTAGTTGGTAGATATGTTGATGCACTATATCAAAAAGGATATTACGCTAAAGTAGTGGATGTGGTAAACGATTCCAATATTTATATTAATAAGGAAATAGGACGATTACGTCTTGCTCACAGCGATCTTAAAAATACCTGGTATTACAATTTAGGCCTTATTAAAGGGATGGCATGTTACGCTTTACGACAGTATAAAACCGCTATTTCAGTTTTCAAGAATCTTATACAGGTCGATAGCGAAAATGATAAATATAAGAATTGGCTTCATTCCTCACGCTATGCCCAATGGTCTAGGTTTGTGCGAATTATTGGAATTAGTTGTATGATATTAATTGGAATCACGTTTATTTTTGATCATTATATTTCTTACCATATTGGTATGCCTATAATTAAGATAGTATTTCCAATACTTATACTGGTTTCTTTTTATGAATATTTTCCACACTTGTTTTTTCGCAATAAGAAAAAATAGATATGCTCCATCGGAGCAAACTGTTTGTAGTAAAGCAAACAAAAGCACGACATAAATTCCGTTAGGAGTGACCTGTCATTATAGGACGCTCCTACGGAGCTCAAATGCTATATTTGATTTTCTACTACAAACAGTAGGTTCCTACGGAACCAAATTTTCCTTTATGGCAATTCATTATCAAATCGGCAAAATTATTTCACTACCCCCAACTCTTTCCCAATTTTAGTAAAGGCCGCAATAGCTTTATCTAAGTGAGGTTTGCTATGTGCCGCCGAGAGTTGTACCCGTATACGTGCTTTATCTTTTGGAACCACAGGATAGAAGAACCCTATTACATAAATACCTTCTTCCAGTAATTTATTAGCCATGGTTTGCGAGAGCTTGGCATCGTATAACATAACTGGCACAATAGGATGTATACCGGGCTTAATATCAAATCCCGCTTTAGTCATTCCTTCACGGAAGTAGAGTGCGTTGTCCATTACCTTGTCGCGCAACTCGGTAGTGCTGCTAAGTAAATCAAGCACCGCAATACTTGCCCCGGTAATTACAGGCGAAAGTGAATTGGAAAATAAATAGGGCCTAGACCGTTGGCGAAGCATATCAATCACTTCTTTTTTGCCGCTGGTGTAACCTCCCATCGCACCACCTAAGGCTTTTCCGAGGGTTCCGGTGATAATATCTATTTTGCCCATTACGCCGTTGTATTCGTGGCTACCACGTCCGGTCTTCCCTACAAAACCCACGGCGTGGCTATCGTCTACCATTACGAGGGCATTGTATTTTTCAGCGAGTACTACAATTTCATTCAACTTGGCAATGTACCCATCCATCGAGAAAACACCATCGGTTACAATCATTTTGAACCTGTCTCCGGAAGCAGCTTTCAGTTGCGCTTCCAGATCTTCCATATCGGAATTTTTGTAGCGGTAGCGTTTTGCTTTGCACAATCTAACTCCATCAATAATAGAAGCGTGGTTCAATTCATCGGAGATAATGGCATCCTGTTCGCCCAGCAGCGGTTCAAATACACCGCCGTTTGCATCAAAGCAGGCAGCATACAGAATAGTATCTTCCGTACCGAGAAACTTGGAAATCTTTTCTTCCAGTGTTTTATGGATATCTTGTGTACCGCAGATAAAGCGCACCGATGACATACCATATCCGTGTGTATCTAAAATATCTTTTGCGGCTGCAATCACTTTAGGATGCGATGATAAACCCAAATAATTATTGGCACAAAAGTTAATTACTTCCTTGCCAGTATTAACTTTAATATCGGCACCTTGTGGACTTACAATAATACGTTCGCGTTTATATAGTCCGGCTTCTTCAATATTCTTCAATTCCGTTTGGAGGCTGGTGTAAAATGCTTGGTTCGACATAATGGTTGTTTATTAGGCAACAAATGTAAAAAGGAATTGGAAGTTAAGCATCCAATAAATACATAAACCACAAAGAACGCTAAGAAAACAGCCTTGCCAAGTCCGCAAAGATTACAATATCATACTTTGTGGCCTTAGCGTAACCTTTTGTGAACTTTGTGGTTAAGAAATTGCTGGTTAAATCTTTTTTTAGCTCATTATTAACCTTAATTTAACCCGATTCGTACAAAAGCACCATAATTAATCGTACCTTTGCAAACTTTTGTAAAAAACATACATGAAATCAATTCGCAACATCGCCATTATTGCCCACGTCGATCACGGTAAAACAACGCTAGTAGACAAGATATTAAAACAATGCAGCCTTTTCCGTGATAACCAGGAATCAGGCGACCTTATTATGGATAGCAACGACTTGGAACGTGAACGTGGTATCACCATTTTCTCCAAAAATGCTTCCGTAAACTATAAAGACGTTAAAATCAACATCATAGATACCCCTGGTCACTCGGATTTTGGAGGAGAAGTGGAACGTGTATTAAACATGGCCGATGGCGTGTTATTGTTGGTTGATGCTTTTGAAGGCCCTATGCCTCAAACGCGTTTTGTGCTTACCAAGGCACTAGAAAGAGGTTTGAAAGCTATTGTGGTGGTTAACAAGGTAGATAAGCCAAACTGTACACCTGAAGAAACCAACGAAGCCGTATTTGATTTGTTCTGCAAATTAGATGCTACCGAAGCTCAATTAGGCTTCCCAACTATTTACGGTTCATCCAAAAACGGATGGATGTCAGAGGATTGGAAAGTTCCTACTACTGATATTAGCCCACTGCTCGATAAGATCATTGAATATTTCCCGGCTGCTCCTATGCACGAAGGAACGCTTCAAATGCAAATTACTTCTATCGACTATTCTTCTTATACCGGTAAAAATGCTGTTGGAAGAGTTTTCAGAGGAGCTATAAAAGAAGGTCAACCCATTTCTATTGTTCGTCGCGACGGAAAGATTGACAAAGCGAGAGTGAAAGAATTATACACCTTTGAAGGCCTGGGTCGCAAGCGCACTGATGAAGTACGTGCGGGTGATATTTGCGCCGTATTCGGTATTGAAAAATTTGACATCGGCGATACCATTGCCGACTTTGAAAGCCCGGAAGGACTTCCACTTATTAATGTGGATGAGCCAACCATGAATATGCTTTTCACCATTAACAACTCACCATTTTTTGGTAAGGAAGGCAAATTTGTTACCTCACGCCACGTAAGGGAACGTTTGTTCCGCGAAACGGAAAAGAACCTGGCATTAAAGGTAGAAGAAACCAGTTCTCCTGATGCATTGCTCGTGTATGGACGTGGTATATTGCACTTATCTATCCTGATTGAGACCATGCGTCGCGAAGGATACGAATTGCAAGTAGGTCAGCCTAAAGTTATTGTAAAAGAAATTGAAGGCGTGAAATGCGAACCTTATGAAGTGCTAACCGTTGACTGTCCTATTGATGCAGCCAGCAAAGCTATCCATATTGTTACCCAACATAAAGGCGAACTGATGGTAATGGAACCGAAAGGCGATTACCAACATTTGGAATTCAACATTCCATCTCGCGGAATTATTGGCTTGCGTAACCAAATGCTTACTGCCACCGCAGGCGAAGCCATCATTGCTCACCGCTTTGATAAATACCAACCTTACAAAGGCAACATACCCGGACGTAATGAAGGCGTGCTGATTGCCATGGAAAGAGGCGTAGGTACCGCTTACTCTATTGATAAATTACAAGACAGAGGCAAGTTTTTTGTAGAACCGGGAGAAGAAATGTATGCCGGACAAATTATTGGCGAACATATACGCCCTGATGACCTGGTTATAAATATTTGCAAAGCAAAACAGCTTACCAATATGCGTGCCAGCGGCAGTGATACGGCTGTTGCACTTGCACCTAAAATTGTTTTCTCGCTCGAAGAAGCCCTTGAATACATTCAGGAAGACGAATATGTAGAGGTTACTCCTAAGAGTATACGTATGCGTAAAATCGTTTTAGATGAAAACGAACGCAAGCGCAAAGAGAAATCTACTGCTGCGATAGAAGCATAAGTTCTTAGTAATTAGGAATCATATCATCGTTGCGAATCCACTCTATATGGACGTTGCAATCTCATTTCCTTTCTCACATCATCTTGTGGTGCTAAGTAATGTTATCCGCAATTTAAAGAAAACTTAACAGAAAAATCCCTTTTTTAGCGAGGTTATTTCCGTAGTTTGTAATAGAATCATTTTAAAATTATTCGTTATGAAAAGGAAGAAGAAACCTGCACCTGCTGCAAAGAAAAAAGCCAAGTCCGTAAAAAAAGTACAATCTTCAAAACCAAAGCATGCTAAAAAGGCAAAATCGACCAAAGCCACTCCCTCTAAACGCATAGCCCCACCTCCTCCGGCACCTCCTTTCGGAGGGAAAAGACAATTCGCCGAACCGGCTTACGTTCCCCTCGCAAAAGGAACCACTAATACCGGCAATGTTAATGAATATGATGCTTATGTAAATAGTGGAGTGCTGCAACCAATTCCTCCGCCACGACAAGGTTCCAACATGGTTGTGAAACTGTCCGATGTTATAGGCCAAGATGCTGTTGACAGTATTACGAAATCGGGACAGCTTGTTTTCCATTCAGTGGGAGATACGGGAGCCGATAAAGAATACCGCGTGAAAGATGAAGACGATGTAGCTGCTATGATGGCTCATGACCTTATGAATGCTGCCGAAAATGAGCGTCCCGCTTTCTTCTTTCATTTAGGTGATGTGGTATATGAATTCGGGCAGGCAAGCAGCTACTATGCCCAGTTTTACGAACCTTACTGTACGTACAATGCACCCATTTTTGCCATTCCCGGAAACCACGACGGCATGATATGGGATCCTTCCATGACTACGCTCCAGGCCTTCCTCGATAATTTTTGCGCTGCAGTACCGGCCCCTTCGCCCAATGCAGGCGGACTGATAAGAAGCACCATGAACCAGCCCGGGGTTTATTTCACGCTCGAAGCTCCTTTTGCTTCTATCATTGGGCTTTATAGTAATGTTTCAGATAAGGGTGCAGGTGTAATCTCATCTGAAAATGGCCGATATCCCAACATTACTGACGACCAGAAAAATTTCCTTATATCCGAATTGAAACGGCTTCGTCCAGCCCGGAATGCCAATCAAACAGCAGTTATTCTTGCCGTGCATCACCCGGTGTTCGACGGAAGCAAAACACCCCAGGCTTTGTGTAAAGATTTGGATGATGCCTTTGAGAAAGCAGGCTTATATCCCGATGTAGTTCTTACCGGGCATGCCCATATATACGAACGTTTTGAACGGACCGTAAATGGTAAAACAATACCCTACATTATCGCAGGATGCGGAGGCTATAATTTACTGAGTGCTGCCAAAAACAGCAGCCCCAACCAGAAAGTTCCGGCTGCACTCCAACATGTACAGGGGCTTAAAGCCTATATTAAAGCATTCGGATATTTAAAAGTGAAGGCCACCAAAAATAAACTGGCTGTAATATTTAACTGCTTAGATAAAACTTATGGAGATGCCGCAGATTCCATCGTTATTGATTTACAAACACACCAAATAACGGAAGGAACCAAGAACAAGGAACCGCTATAAGCAAATACTATGTCATTGCTGTAGAAGTGGTAATCCCTCTAATGCGGATACATCGTCAGGTTTTGATATTGCTCATATTGTTCATTAGTAAGCACTGCCCTTATCTTATTATCCGTAGCACGCCTCAATGAATCTGTAGCCGTTGCGTTCACTCTTTTACCCTGGCCCAGGTACTCTTCTTCTATAGTTGCTATTTTCGATTGCTGGTCCGGCGTAAGGCCTGTAATATGCTGATTTACATAATCGGCTCTTTGCCGGGCATTCATACTTTGGCTAACACTCGTCTGCCCTATTGCATTTATAGTAAGGCAACATGCTCCGATACATATTAGTTTCATTAATGCTTTCATAGTATAGCGATTTTACCCCAAGTTAGATATTATGGTGTCCTTTTCAGCCAAAATTCGATAAACACGATTTTTATCCTGCCAAGGCAGCTTAAAGTTAACTCTGTTGTGCACACTAAATGCAACGAATGTTAAGCGGATATGTCCTCAGGATGCTTATAAAATTGTTCAACCTCCGTTTTGCAGGGTTTAACGAAATTTTGAAGCATTCGCATAAACAGGTTATAAATTGGTGGCAAGAGATAATCAATATTAAACGCCATGAAAAAATCAAAACTTTTGGCAACTCTCCTACCCGCTTTACTCACTTCATTTGCTGCTTTAGCTCAATATCAGTCCGATAACATTCCCGACGGACGCACTACCTTGCAATTTGGAGTTAAAGCCGGGCTAAACAACTCCAATGTGTATGATGCACAAGGGGAGGACTTTGTTGCAAACCCCAGAATTGGGATGGTATTCGGAGGATTTCTATCTATACCGTTGAACACCTGGCTCGGCATTCAACCGGAAATTCTTTATTCTTCAAAAGGGTATGCAGGCTCGGGGGCAATGGGCCCGCAGGAGTCTACCAACTCCACTATAACCACTACGGTGAAAGGAAATACAGGAGTCTCAGTTACCGGGGCAGGTAGCGGCGACCCGGATAATTATTCATTCATCAACCAGTTGAATTACCTGGATATACCTATTATGCTGCAGCTAAAAATTCTGCCCAGCATTTACCTCTTGGGAGGGCCCGAATACTCCTACCTGCTATCGCGTACCTATACATTTACAAACGGTGTTACTACGGAGACCACGCAACAGCAATTTCAAAATGATAACATACGTCACAATGTATTTGGCGTCATTTGGGGTATTGAGCTTAACCTTAATCGTGCCTTTGTATTGGGAGGCAGGATGGCCTGGGATGAGGTGGATAATAATGGCGATGG
>Ga0207037_10010_pt1 | contig 40605 bp, 40 predicted proteins | sample Alteio_BWMinCont_75_FD_153268 | JGI IMG/M metagenome (GOLD analysis project Ga0207037, IMG submission 153268) | Enriched cells from forest soil in Barre Woods Harvard Forest LTER site, Petersham, Massachusetts, United States -... | ecosystem: Environmental > Terrestrial > Soil > Temperate forest >... | reverse complement strand
TACGAGTTCCATATGTATTACGATTGCTGACACTCCCCAGCTCCAAACACCTCCTCTCAAAGGGCGGACCCAAAAGGTCCGCCCTTTTTATTCGGGGGGGAAATAAGCTTCATTTCGATTGAATTCGTCAAGCCGGGATGAAACAACTCCCCACGTGACGGATCCTCTGATCACGATCTGCGACGTGCACAAGAGCTTTGACGACGTGCCTGTCCTTCTTGGGATTGATCTCCATGTCGAAAAAGGGGAACTCATCGCGCTTGTGGGCCGTTCCGGATGCGGTAAATCCACGCTGCTGCGCTGCCTCAACGGGCTTGAGACTCTCGATCACGGCCGAATCACCATCGATGGCATTGCCCTCGAACGAACCTCGGAGGTGAATTTCTCCGAGCGAGCCCATGTGATGCGAGAACGCGTGGGCATGGTTTTCCAAAGCTTTAATCTTTTTCCGCACCTGACGGTTCTCGAAAACCTGACGAAGGCGCCGATGGTCGTGCAAAAAAAATCACGCGCTGAGGCTGAAACCATTGCACACCATTTGCTCGCAAAAGTTGGGCTGGGGGAATTGGGCGACCGTTATCCTTTCCAGCTCTCTGGAGGCCAGCAGCAACGCGCCGCTATTGCCCGCGCGCTCGCCATGAATCCCAAAGTCATGCTTTATGATGAACCGACTTCAGCGCTTGATCCGGACCTCGTCGACGAAGTGCTGCAGGTGATGAAACAACTCGATTCGGAAGGCATGACGCAACTTGTCGTCACGCATGAAATGCGATTCGCAAAAGACGCTGCCGATCGCATCGCTTTTTTGGAACAGGGCCGTGTGGTGGAAATCGCTGCGCCGCAAACCATGTTTTCAAATCCAAAGGATGAACGGACGCGCCAATACTTTAAACGGTATTTATGAGAACGAACGAATTCCCATTTCCTTCCGCAAGATCCCTCCAGAGGATCAGGGTTTTTGTTCTGCTTTTTTTTATCGCCACGTTCGCCCAGACGCCCCAGGCCGCAGATCGCGTGCTCCGCTGGGGAGCCGATGCCGAAGGTGGTGCTCCCTTCGCTTTTGCCGATCCTGAAAATCCGAATCGTGTGATCGGTTATGAAGTCGACATTGTCCAGGCAATCGCCAACGAAATGCACCGCACACCCGTCTTTGTCCAAAACGCATGGGACGGGCTCATTCCAGGACTCAATCGCGGCAATTACGACATGATCATCAACGGACTCGAAATCACCGATGATCGCAAAAACGAAATCGCATTTTCCGATCCCTATTACATCACGTACGAACAGCTCGTCGTGCGGCAAAAGACCCATGACATCACAACCCTTGAGGATTGCCACGGCCGGAAAGTCGGGACACTCAAATTCACACTCGCCCAGCGCCTCCTGGAAAAAGCCGGGGGAATTAAAGTGTTATCTTATGATGACGATGTGAATCCTTATATCGATTTGGAGCGGGGCCGCCTCGACGCCGTGCTCATGGATCTTCCGATCGCGATTTATTACGGCCAACCTAATCCACGCCTCAAATTCATCGGCCAACCATTCGGACGCATGGAGTACGGCATCGGCGTCCGCAAATCGGACCCGGCTTTGCTCACCGAAATCAATCGCGCGCTTCGTCAAATCATACAAAATGGAACATTGCGGATCATTCTCGAGGATTGGAAACTTTGGAATCCCATGATGGCATCCTGTCTCAAAGTCAGCGTGACGCCACAATATCCCCCCTCCGCCTATGAAACTTTTTTGAAAAACAGCCAGCGTGACATGCCGCTGCGCGAGCGGATCGAACGTTACGCGCGTTTCCTGCCGTTACTGGGGCGAGGAGCCATCATGACGCTCGAAATTTCGCTCTTATCAATGGCCCTTGCAGTCGTTCTTGGCCTCGCACTCGCGCTCTTAAAACTCTACGCGCCCACTCCTTTTCCGCGACTTGCCGGAATCTACATCGAAGCCATTCGTGGCACGCCGCTATTGATTCAACTCTTCTTTATTTTTTACGCGTTGCCCGCGATTGGAATCAAATTCACGCCTTACATCGCGGCTGTCCTGGGTCTTGGGCTTAACTATGCGGCATATGAGGCGGAAAATTATCGCGCGGGAATTTTATCGGTGCCGAGACAGCAAATGGAAGCCGCATTCGCATTGGGCATGGGGAGCACGCAGGCCTTGCGCCACATCATTTTACCTCAAGCGATGCGCCTCGTGATCCCTCCCATCACCAATGATTTTATTTCGTTGTTGAAGGACTCTTCACTTGTGTCGGTGATTACCATGGTCGAGCTCACCAAGGTTTACGGCCAGATCGCCTCGACCTATTACGACTATTTCGGCACAGGATTGATTGTAGCAGCAATCTACTTCCTCCTCGGATTGCCTTTTGTGCGGCTGGCCCGCTACGCCGAGAAAAAGCTGGCCAGGGAACGGCGCGTGACAGTTCGTGCTCCAGAAAGACAAGCCCCATCGTCTTAACGCAGGCAGTTTGTGAAAGAAAATCAACGGAGCGCCTGCACACCACGCACCGCGATTTCAATGAGAAGAATCGTGCTCGTAAACAGGAGAATGCAAACCAGAATGGAAACCGAACTGCATATGGAACGCCGTCGGAATTGGACAAGGCTGCCGATGAACGCGATCAGTGCCAATCCAGGCAGCACGCTGCAGGAGACAACCCACGCGAAACGCAGCATCAGCATGGTGTCCTGTCTCGCCCAAAGCCAGAGCTCCACACCAACATTCGCGCCAAGGGTCAAAAAAGAAAGGCATAAAGGCCACGGGAATGGCTTTTTGGTTTCAGGAATCGCCTCGGTGGATTTCGTGTCCATCGTCACTTTCCAATGCAAAAAGTGCTAAAAATCCGGTCGAGCACGTCTTCCGTAACAGTGCTGCCAGTAATCAAACCAAGCGCATTCAACGCTTCACGTAAATCCGCCGCGACCATTTCAAAGGGTTGTGTGCCGCGAAGCGCAGCCTCCGCCTTTTCGAGCGCCTTGCGCGAATGCTGCAGCGCTTCCTGGTGACGCGAGTTAATGAAAATTTCGCGGTACGATTCGCGCGTGCGCCCCTGCCAAAGGTGAATGGAGATCAGCTTCTTCAATTGATCAAGGCCATCGCCCGTCTTAAGTGAAATAGAACATGTGGTGAAATCTCGCAAATAATCCGCATCGATAATCTGCCGCAAATCCTTTTTGTTGAGCACAATGATCATCGGCTTCTCGCGGCACGTCGCGAGAAGTTCCCGGTCCATTTCTTCGAGGCGTTTTGAACAGTCGAGAACCAGGAGAATAAGCTCCGACGCCTGGAGATGCTGTCGCGCGCGTTTGATTCCTTCCATTTCAACATCGCTGGCGTCGTTGCGCAGGCCCGCCGTGTCGATCATGCGAAGGGGCAATCCATTGATGTTCACAATCTCTTCGATCGTGTCCCGCGTGGTGCCCGGCTCCGGACTCACAATCGCGCGGTCATGCCCGAGCAGCGCATTGAGAAGGCTCGATTTGCCAACATTCGGCTTTCCCACGATGATCGTGCGCACGCCCTCGCGCAAAACGCGTCCGTCCCGCGCTGTGCTGAGAAGTTTTTGCTGAAAGTCAGACGCGTCCTTGAGGTGCTTCGCCAATTGCTGGCGCGTTTCCGGCTTGATATCCTCTTCAGGAAAATCAATGTGCGCCTCGACGTGGGCGAGGGTGTTCGCAAGATGCTCGTAAAGTTTGGTAAGCCTGCGGTAGAGATGGCCCTGCAACTGCGCCACAGCCGCCGTATGGGCGCCTTCTGTCTGCGCTTCAATAATGTCGAGAACCGCTTCGGCCTGGGTAAGATCAAGACGTCCGTTTAAGAAGGCGCGTCGTGTAAACTCACCCGCCTGAGCGAGGCGCGCCCCATGCATGACCAGAAGATCGAGAATGAGTTTGGCTGAAACAATCCCCCCATGGGCTGAGATCTCCACCACGTCCTCAGTGGTATAGGAATGCGGCGCGCGCATCACGGCGAGCATCACTTCGTCGATGAGAAGGTCCCCTTCGTGAATTCCACCATGATGCAGGGTATGCGTCGCATATTCCGACGGCTTTCCTTTGTGTCCACGGAATATACGATCGGCGATTTCCAAGCAGGTTTTTCCCGACATGCGAATCACGGAAATGCTGCCGATGCCGACAGGTGTCATGATAGCGGCAATGGTGTCTTCCATGGGCAAAACAAAAAATCGAAAGTCAGGATTCTAGAAAGTAAGCTGGAACTGGAACCTCAGGCATGTTTTAAAACCAAGCGTCTTTTCAAAATCAGGATCATTCCCGAAGGCAGCGAGAAATCTCTCCGGTTTTCCGTTCTTCTGCAAGCAGATCTCTCTTCTCACACACGCCGTCCCAGGATGACTCAGGGAACTAGGCACGCGTCAGTTTGTAGCCCTCAGGCGTATCCTTCACTGTCCAGCCCTTGGTTTGAATTTCCACACGCAGCTCATCAGACTGTTTCCAATCTTTGGCTTTGCGCGCCGCGAGGCGCTTTTCGGCAAGGGCGGTCACATCCGCAGGGGCCTCCTGCGCCGGATTGTCAGGCAAGCCCAGGAGCTGCTCAATTTGTTTCCAATCTTGCCATAGCTCGGCCGCTTTTCCTGCAGACAATTCATTTCGATCCATCTGGCCACTCGTTTCGCGACGAATTTGGAAAAGAGATCCCAATGCCTCGGAGATGTTGAGGTCATCGTCCAGGGCTTCCAGGAAACCAGCCAGGAGACCGCCGGAAGATGCTGCCTGGGTTTTTGCGCAACAGGCATGAAGCCGATCCGCCCATTCTTCCAAACGATGGAGCGCCTGCCGTGCCGCATGCAAACCCTCCAGGGTGAAGTTCAATGGCAACCGATAATGAACGGACCCAAGCGCATAGCGAATTTCGCGTCCCGTGAATCCTTTTTCGATCAAATCGCGAAGGGTGAAAAAATTTCCTGCGGTCTTCGACATCTTTTCTCCATTCACAAGAAGATGAGCGCTGTGGAGCCAATAGCGAACGAATGGTTTTCCGGTAGCCGCCTCACTTTGTGCGATTTCGTCTTCGTGATGGGGGAAGATCAAGTCTTCTCCCCCACAATGAATGTCGATCGTTTCTCCGAGGTGCTGCATGCTCATACAGGAACATTCAATGTGCCAGCCAGGCCGGCCGCGGCCCCAAGGACTCTCCCAAAAAATGTTTCCGTCCCGTTCCGTGTGCGCCTTCCACAAGGCGAAATCCCCATATGTTTCCCTGGCATACTCGTCCTGGCTCACGCGTGCGCCAGGCTTGAGCTGGTTGAGGTCGAGCCTGGAAAGTTTTCCGTAACATGGAAATTTCTCGATGGAAAAATAAACGGAGCCGTCCTGGGTTTTGTAAGCAACGCCTTTCTTTTCAAGCTTCTCAATGAAGGCGATGATTTGCGGAATATGTTCCGTCGCGCGCGGCGATTCATGTGGATGTTTGCAGCCGAGGAGATCAAGGTCCTCGAAGAAAGCTGCTTCAAATCGGCGCGTGAGCAAAGAGAGCGGTTCTCCACTCTCTTGCACGGTCCGGATGATCTTATCCTCCACGTCGGTGATGTTCATCACGTGCTGAGGGTGGAATCCCCGGATTTCGAGATGGCGCCGAACGAGGTCGAAAAAGACCATGGTCCTCAAATTGCCAATGTGCGCATAGTTGTAGACCGTCGGCCCACAACAATAGAGACGCACCTTCTGTCCCGCTGGATCCAGCGGGCGAAATTCTTCTTGAGAGCGGGTGAGCGTGTTGTGGAAGCGCAATGCCATTGCAGGCGGAGCATTACAGCAAAAGGCATCGATCGGAACAAGCTATGCGTGCCGCGTCCATGCCCCATCTACAGTTTTCCATCTCGAATCGCGCGGGCCAATGTCGCGGTCGTCTCATACTTCGTAAGCGGGCTGATGAGATAGATACCTTTAAAATGCTTCAGGATGTCGGCGGCCATTTCCTTTGCAATTTGAACACCTTCCCGGATTCCCTCGTTGCTTTCCTTCCCACGCATGCGCTCCCGGACTTCATTGGGAATCACAATCCCAGGCACCTCGTTGTGCAAAAATTCGGTGTTGCGCGCGTTGAGAAGCGGCATGACGCCCACAAGAACGGGAAGGCCAAACACCCGGGTTGCATCATGCGTGGCCTTTGCAAGATGACGATTGAAGATGGGTTGTGTCATGACGAACTGCGCGCCGGCAGCAACCTTGCGTTCAAGACGTTTGATTTGAACGTCGAGGTTTTTGACGTTCGGATTAAAAGAGCAGCCGGCCACAAAGCGCGCGGGCCGCTTCAAGTCCCGTCCTGAAAAAGTCCGTCCCTGGTTCATGTTGCGCACACCCTCCAGCAACGAAATGGAATTAAGATCGTAAACGCTTGTCGCGCCGGGTGAATCGCCCACTTTCGAGGGATCGCCCGTCAGGGCGAGCACGTGGTCCAATCCAAGCGCATCCATGCCCATTAATTCCGATTGCGTGCCAATGAGATTGCGGTCGCGGCAAGCGAGATGGACGATCGCGCGCAATCCTGTTTCACGTTCCACAAGGTGCGAGGCAACGACACAATTCATTCGCAGAATGGCAAGAGAATTGTCGGCGACGGTGATAAAATCCGTGCCGCTTTCCTTCAACGCACGCGCCGCCTTCAGCATCGTGTCGAGGACGAGTGTTTTTGGCGAATCAAATTCGGTGACGATCAAGGTGCGCTGTTGGATGATATCGAGCAACGTGGGAAGACGCTTGCTTTCAGGTGTTTCCGCTTTGGAGGCCGGGACGGACTCAAACGACACGACGACCGTCGAGGGCTTCGAAAGATCCGCTGCTTTCAGCGTGTCGCACAACGCCTTGATATGTTCCGGCCTCGTACCGCAACACCCCCCGATCAGGCGGACGCCAAGACGCACCAATTCGATTCCCCATTCGGCAAAATAGGAAGGTGTGGTGGAATAGGAATAGCGACCATCGATGAATTGGGGGCGGCCTGCATTGGGATAAGCCGCGTACGGCACGCCTTTGAATTTGGGGGCGTGATGCGCAAAAACCGAGCAGAGATGCCGCGGGCCGACAGAACAATTGGCGCCCAACATGTCCGCTCCAGCTTGTTGAAGGGCTTGAAATGCCTGCCCGGCAGCCACTCCTCCATGGGTGAGCCCGTCTTCCGTGAAAGAAAGCGAGCATAGAACGGGGATGTTTGAAATCGCACGAGCAGCTTTGAGTGCAAGTCGAATCTCTTCAACATCCGTGAATGTTTCGAGGAAGATAAAATCGACTCCCCCTGAAATGAGACCGGAAATATGTTCCTGGAAAATGTCGTTCACCGGAAGCTTCTGGGCTTGCGCCTCTTCAAGACGGATTCCAAGCGGACCCACCGAGCCCGCGATCCAGACCTGACGGCCTTTGGCCGCTTCCGCCGCGATTTCAGCGGCGCGCCGGTTGATTTCCATTCCACGGTCTTCGAGTCCGCGGCGGGAGAGCTTCACTCGATTGACGCCGAAAGAATTGGTTTCAAGCACTTGGGCTCCGGCATCCAAATAATCCTTGTGAATCTTTCGAATGAGCTCTGGATGCGTGAGGACAACTTCTTCACTGGAACGATCCAAAAGGAGGCCGCATTCGTGAAGCAGCGTTCCCATCGCCCCGTCACCGACGAGAATGCCCTCGCGCAACCGTTCCAAAATGTTCACCTTCACGGGCGAAGAGACTATCAGGTTCATAAAAAAACTGCTATAGCTGTCCAGGATGCCTCCTCTGCAACAGAAAGTTTTTCGCAAAGGCAAAAAGACGCGCAGGAAACGGCCTTCGTCCCAGAGCAGGCTCGTTGCTAGAAATCTCTTTCTTGGCATTGAGGGGGGCGCGACGCGAACCACAGCTCTCCTTCTCGACGAAAAAGGACATTTTATAGGCCGGGCAGAGGGCGGCCCATGCAATCTTCGTCTGATCTCGGATGACAAGATCGTCCATATTTGGAAAGAATTGCATCGCAAAAGTTCGGCGGGAATGAGTTCCACTGCCGCCCCTTCTAGCGTCGGAGCCTTCGTCGCCGGATGCCGCACAACCGCCGACCAAGAGCGCTTGAAGCGTCTCGTGAAACGCGCTTGGCCCGGCGCACGCGCCACAGTTGGCGACGACTCGCAGTCCGCCATGGCAGCTGCGCTGGGAAATGCCGACGGAGTCATGCTCATCTGTGGAACAGGTTCGATTGTGCGCGCCAAAAAGGGCGGGCGAACCGCCCAGGTGGGCGGGTGGGGGCACGTGGGTGGCGATGGCGGCAGTGGATATTGGATGGGCCGCGAGCTCCTGCGAACCATTTTTAGAAAAGCCGATGAAAAGGAGAAGACCCATGCCCATCCTCTTGGTCAGGCGGTTCTTTCATTCCTGATGCTTGCAACGCTGGAAGATCTGGTCCAGTGGTCGCTCGAAGCGTCCAAAGCTGAAATTGCCTCGCTGACGCCCGTCCTCTTTCGTTTTCCCACAAACACCCTCGCAAAGAAAATTTTAAATGATGCCGTCCGGCAGTTGCGCGATGAGGTTGACCTTGCCGCGCGTCAAATCGGGCTGCGTGCGCCCCAAGTGGTATTGAATCAGGGGATCGCCATGCATCAGCCGCGTTTCGCCAAGATGCTCAGCCGTGCGATCCGCAAAAAAATACGAGGCGCGAAAGTGTTCGTCAGCCGTGCCGAAGGCGCCCTTGGAGCCGCGCTCTTGGCGCGGGGAACGAATCCATTCTTGCCAGAGAAAATGGCAAAACAAAAAGATCCTCTTCCCGTGGGGCGCAGGCTCGATCAGGCGCTGACCGAACAGCGTAATCCCCGCACCATGGATCTGCATCGCCGAAACATCCCCATGCTCGTGAAAACGATGCTCGATGAAGAATCGCGAACAATCCCTGCGATCCGGCCTCATGCTGCCGTCATTTCCAAAGTCGCCTCATGGATCACAGACAGTTTAAAAAGCGGGGGGCATTTATTTTATATCGGCGCAGGCACGAGCGGCCGGCTGGGCGTTCTGGACGCTGCCGAATGTCCGCCGACGTTCGGATCCGATCCGGAACAAGTTCAGGGGATCATCGCAGGGGGGATGAAAGCCCTTTATCGATCGGTGGAATCGGCCGAAGATGAATCCGAAATAGGATGCCAGAGCATGCAAGATCGTGGCATTGGCCCAAAAGACGTCGTGATTGGGATCACAGCAAGCGGATCGACTCCCTTTGTTCTCGGGGCATTGCAAGAGGCCCACGCCCGGGAGGCAAAAACGGTCCTTCTGACCTTTAATCCCCGCGCTGAATTCCGCCTTTCTGGGAAAAAATTCATTCGCCTTGAGATTGCCACCGGACCGGAAGTTCTGGCAGGGTCGACACGTCTGAAGGCGGGGACCGCAACGAAACTGATTTTGAACATGTGGACGACGATTGCGATGATCCGCCTTGGCAAGGTACAGAGCAACCTCATGATCAACCTGGAGCCGACCTGCGAAAAACTTCACGATCGAGCTGCGCGTATTTATTCGGAGCTGCGTCACGTACCGTTGGACCAGGCGGCGGGCATTCTGGAACAAAATCAATGGGAGCTGCGAAAACTTCTGAAAAAATGAAATGGAGCCAGCCAGGTGCAGAACTCTTTGTTCCGGATCATTCGCCCATCGAAATCGCCCTGACGCGCACGACGCATCTCGGCATTGGCGCACACCCTGACGATCTCGAGTTCATGGCCTGGAAACCCATCCTGGAATGTCGCGAGAATCCCGATAACTGGTTTACAGGCGTTACCGTGACGGATGGCAGTGGCTATCCACAGGACAAGGAGCCTGCGAGCCATTCAGCCGATCAAATTTGCGGGTTGAGGCGGGCCGAACAAAACCAGGCCGCGACGCGTGGAAAGTATGGGGCGATGATCCATCTCTCCTTTTCCAGCAAGGCCGTGAAGCAGCCGGAAAATTCGAACCTTGTTGGCGATTTAAAGGAAATCCTTTGCGCAACTTCGCCAAAATGGATTTTTACCCACAATCCCGCGGACAAGCACGAGACTCACGTTGCATTGTGCATCGCAGTGATCGACGCCATCCGTGAATTGCCGGCTGCGAAACGTCCCGAAGCGTTATATGGATGCGAAGTGTGGAGGGGCCTTGATTGGATGATGGACGAAGACAAGGTCATCTTCGATGTCAGCGGTGATGAGAATTTCATGCAGTCGCTCATGTCGGTCTATTCCTCCCAAATTCGCGGCAAACGGTATGATGAAGCGACGCTTGGACGCAAGCGCGCCAACGCGACTTATTTTTCAGCACGCGAGGCAGATCGCTGCACCACGATGGAATATGCCATGAATCTCACGCCCTTGATTCAAAATGACGGTTTGAAAATCCAGGAATATGTCGCCGGCTTCATTCGCAGGTTGCAGGATGACGTGTTGTCGCGCATCAATCGATTTGCCCCATAAAGACATGGAAGTGATCATTCAACCTTCTCCGAAAGCAGTCTGCGCCATCGCGGCACGCCATGTAGCACATCTGCTTCGCACCAAGCACAAGGCCGTGCTGGGCCTGCCGACAGGAAGCACGCCGATTTCGCTTTATGCCGAAATTGTGCGCATGCATCGAGAGGAAGGGCTGGACTTCAAACAGGCAACGACTTTTAACCTCGACGAATACGTTGGAATTGATCCCGCAAATCCTGCTTCTTACCACTCTTTCATGCGGCAGCACTTGTTTGATCACCTGAATCTTGATCCAAAAAACATTCATATGCCGGACGGAATGGCCAAAGACATGCCTTTGGCTTGCCAAGCGTACGAAACGGCGATTCGCGAAGCTGGCGGAATCGATCTGCAGATTCTCGGAATCGGCGCGGACGGGCACATTGGTTTCAACGAACCTTCATCCTCTTTATCGTCCCGAACGCGATTGAAAACGCTGACGGACAAGACGATGCGTTTCAATAAATCATTCTTTAGTCCAGGACAACCTGTTCCGCGTTATGCCATTACCATGGGCGTGGGCACCATTATGGAAGCGCGCGCCTGTCTTTTGCTGGCATTCGGAGATGCGAAGGCTGTGGCCGTAGAGCGCATGGTGGAAGGAGCTGTCAGCGCCATGGTGCCGGCCTCGATTCTTCAAATGCATCCGCAGGCCGTGGTCATCTTGGACGAAGCTGCTGCAAAAAATCTGCGGCATAAGGATTATTATCGGTTTGTGTACAACCACAAACCTGAATGGCAACAGCGTTGAGAGGTTTGGCTTCCGTATGAAGATTCTCATTGTCCGGCTTTCCTCAATTGGTGACGTCGTTCAGGGAATCCCCTGTCTTGTGGCCTTGAAAAGAACCTTTCCAGACTGGAAGATTTCCTGGCTGGTGGAAGAAACCAGCTTTCCGCTTCTCGATGGACATCCTTGTCTGGACCGCCTTTTCGTACTCAACCGAAAATGGCGGACATCAAATCCACCCCCTTCGGCAACTTCATGGCTGGAAGGGTTTCGCAATTTTAAGGAAGTATTGGGTGCCATTCGAAAAGAACGTTTTGACGTGGCGATTGATTTGCAAGGCCTTTTTAAAAGTGGGCTCTGGACATGGCTCAGTCACGCGCCGCGCCGGATCGGGCACAATCGCACGCGTGAATTCGCCCACATCTTTCTGAATGACTTCGTCGGTGACCGTCCCATGTTCGATCCAGCCTTTTCGCTGGTGGATCGTTATCTTGAACCTGCGAAAGCCTTGGGAGCGGATCTTTCTCGTGCCGAATATGTCCTTCCCAATTCCACGAAGGAGGCGATCGATCGCGCCGACCTTTTGCTTGGTTCCAAGGACCGATCGGCGCAATGGATCGGGCTTTGTCCCTGGAGTGCATGGCCCAGCAAAAACTGGCCGGTGACATCCTGGCGGGAATTGATCCAGGTTCTCGTTGCCAGACATCGCTTGTTGTTGCTCGGTTCTTCAGCAGAGGTGCCCCTTATTCCTTCGCTCCTCGACGCAGACCATCTTCATGTGCTGGATCTCGTTGGAAAAACATCGCTCGCCGTTCTTGCCGAAATTTTTCGTCGTTGCAAAATCGTCATTGGCCCTGATACGGGTCCTGTGCATTTGGCAAACGCCACAGGCGTTCCCCACATTCTCATGCTCTTCGGGTCAACGTCCTGGAAACGCTCAGGCCCATGGGGGAAGGACCATGCCACGCTCTCGCTTGATTTGGAATGCCAACCCTGTTTTTCTCGAGTCTGCCCTTTAGAACATCACCATTGTCTCAATCACTTGGAAACCGACACTGTCTTAAAACGCATCTCTCCCTGGATGGAACCCTTGTGAAAAAAAGAACAAACCTCCCTTGTGAATAAGTTGTGAAAAAGAAAGCCTGTCTGTCATCGCTTTTTCCGTTGTACCTGTTTTTTTGAGCGCCCCACAAAATCCTTTTATTTTCACTTATTTCGAATGGGAAATCCGACAGACTTTTTGACTTTTCACAAATTCAGTCTCATCCGGTTTGTATTACGTGTGTTGCAGATGCAAATATTTTTTTTAGTTATGACTGAGTTTGTTGCGCACTTTTTGCAGTTTCGTTCCTTTGTTCCTGTGGCATCTCGTTTTTTTCCTTTCTCAACAGGGTGGCGCCGGACGTGAATAAGTCGCCTTTAAACAGTCTAAAAGACCCGTTTTTATTACGGTTAAACGAACTAAGTATTTGTTTTTCAACCACTTCGTATCGGGGATTTCCGGATCCAAAGATGGGGGACTTGCGGCTTCCTTTTGTCCACCATCGCGCCGCGCGGCGGTGCATTTTTTCTCTGCGTTTCTGGACCCAGTACTTTGCGAATAAGTCGGCTTCGATGAGAAATGGGGAAAACCCCTATGCTATTTTGAGTCATCGGTTCTTTTATTCACCCCGCGGAACATGACACAAATGATTCAGACAAAGAGATTTTTGAATGCTATTTACATTATTCACATCCCTTACTATGATGATGATTTAATATCTAATCTGTTGTCATGAAGAAGGACCTCTGAATAACTTCAGAATTCACTCGCAGGAGTCTTGAATGAAATTACGCTTCTCAAAAGAAAAATTTCTTGATGGGTTGCAGCAAGTCCAAAATGTCGTCAGTTCGCGAAGCACGCTGCCTATTCTTTCCAATGTTCTGATCCACGCGAGCAAGGATGGCATTACTCTCACGACGACAGATTTGGATGTGGGCGTGCGCTGCACGATCGAAGCAGAGGTTATTCGCGAAGGATCCACCACCTTGCCTGCCCGGCGTCTTTTTACGATTATCCGTGAACTTGCACATAGCGAAGTGGAGATGGAGGTCGATGACAAAAACCTGGCCACGATTCAGTGCGGTGGGTCTCACTTTAAAATCGTGGGCTTGCCGGAATCTGAGTTTCCCAAACTTCCGAAACTCGCCGATGCAAAGGCATTCACGGTGGATCAGAAAATTTTACGTGATGCCCTCAAGAAAACATCCTATGCCATGTCAACGGACGAAACGCGCTACGTACTGAACGCGATTTTGTTAAGCTTAAAGGAAGATAAGCTTGTGGTCGTGGCAACCGATGGCCGGCGCCTTGCGCTGGTCGAGTATGATCTGGATCTTCCCAAAAACATCACGGGCGAGCTTCTCGTTCCCTGCAAAACGGTGATGGAAGTGTTGCGCCTCATGAAGGACAAGGGTTCGGTCGCAATCACGTTCAATGACAATCAAATCTCGTTTGAAATGGACGGAACCCAGCTGGTAAGCAAACTTGTCGAAGGAAAATATCCAAATTATCGCCAGGTCATCCCGACCGAGACAAAAGAACGCATTTCTTTGGAACGGGAGACCCTCCACCTTGCGTTGCGGCGAGCTTCCCTTTTGGTCAATGAAAAGAATCATGCGGTCAAATTGCATTTTACCAAGAACAACCTCAGCATCACGGCGCATTCGCCAGATGTCGGCGAATCACGGGAGAGTCTCGCGATCAACTACAAGGGGCCTGAACTCACGATTGGTTTTAACCCGGACTTCATGATGGATCCATTGAGGAACCTGGAAAATGACGAGATTTTTTTTGAACTGACGGATGAATTGAGTCCAGGTGTTTTCAAAATCAATGGCCCGTTTCTTTATGTGATTATGCCGCTGCGTGTCAACTGACAGCGGTTTCCGTCACATCGGCAGCTTTCAAGATTTTTTCGATGTCGACATTCGATCGGATAAGCGAACGGATTTTCGCCACTTTGTCGGCGTCACTGGCGCGCGTCTTAACCGTGAGATCGTGAATGAGTGAAGCGACGGCATAGCTGTCCAAATGAGAAGCAATCACAGGCAGCCGCGATTGGCGGATAATTTCCATGACATTTCGATGGGGCAGGAGATCGTCCGACAGAACAATGCCAGCCAGACTTTCCACGGTCGCTCCAAATGCCGATGAACTGAGGGCGGCCAAGATGAGATCTTCCCGGTCGCCAGGAGTGATCACCAAGGTGCCCGGCAGGAAGTGATCGATGGCATTGCGTGAACTCATCGCGCCCACGATGACGCGGCCGACACGCCGATTTGCACTGTTCTCCCCATGAATAAACCGGGCTCCTAATTGATCGCAAATCTGGATGAGCGTGGGATTTTCCAGTTCGAGGATGCGCGGGATGACACCGAGCAGGTCCACCCCGATGCGCTTCAATCCTTTGCGGGCAAAGTCGGTCACCTGCGTGAGTTTGTCGGGCATCACCTTGTTGACGACGACGCCGAGGAGGGGAACTTGGAGTTGATCGAAGACCGCTTTGTTCAATGCCACTTCATCAATCGGCCTGCCAATGCCTCCCTGTGTCACCAGGATGACTTTGGAGCCGAGAAGCTTGGCGACCTTGGCATTGGACAAATCAAAGACCGAACCCACTCCAGCATGCCCTGTGCCTTCAATAACGACGAACTCTTTTTCCCAGGCGACGCGATCAAAGGCGCGCATGATCCGTTTCACCATGGCTTCGTGATTTCCGCTCAACAGATATTTGCGCGTAAACTCGGGCTCGACCGCGACAGGACTCATTTCCGCGATGGGATCTGTCCCCCCGAAAACTTGATTGATCAGGACGGAATCTTCGTCGATTTTCTGGCCGTCGACTTCCACAAACCGTTGCCCCACAGGCTTGATAAACCCTATTCGAAGGCCGCGTTCCTTCAAAGCCGAGATCAGCGCAAGGGCGAGCGTGGTCTTCCCATCATTCATCCGCGTCGCCGCAATGAAAATACGGGGCGTGACGCGGTTTTCAGGCTGAAAAGCCATACGACATCAGGAAAAATCAATATTTAAAACGGCGGGCGCCGCCCAGCGCTTCGTCAGGATAAAGTTTGCGATATTCCACAGCCTGGAGCGCCACAATGGCGGCAGAACCCAGAATTTCATGGACCGTACAGCCTCGGGAAAGATCGCTCGCTGGCTTGCTCAGGCCGTTCATGATAGGCCCGTATAAGGTACCGCCTGCCAGGCGTTGGACGAGTTTTGAGCAAATGTTGCTGCAATTAAGATCGGGGAAAATGAGCACATTGGCCTTACCGGCAACACTGCTATGAGCGGCCTTGTGGTCAGCAATTTCTGCAACGAGAGCGGCGTCTGCTTGAAGCTCGCCGTCAAACTCAGCTTCAATTTTTTTTTCGTCTGCTTTCTGGCGGGCAAGGGCCACTGCGGCAAGGATTTTTTCGATCGAACGATGCCGGGCACTCCCTTTGGTTGAATAGGAAAGGAATGCGACACGCGGTTTAATCCCGTGGAGCTGTCGCGCGAGTTTGGCCGACATGATGGCGATGTCCGCAAGCTGATCGGCGGTGGGATCTGGAATGACGCTGCAATCGGCGAAGTAAATCACCCCTTTTTCGCCGAATGCTTGAGATGGCAGTTGGATGACGCTGCAGCTGGAAGCTGCACGGACCCCAGGCTCAAGACGAATGGTTTGGAAGAGGGGGCGCAAAATGGCGGCGGCCGTCGTGCTTGCACCGGCGACCAATCCATCGGCGCTTGTTTCGTGCAACATCATGGTCGCGAAGTAAATCGGTTGTTTCACGGCCTGAATCGCTTCGTCCTTGCCAAGACCCTTGTCGCGCCTGATTTTGGAAAATGCATCCGCAAAATGCTCCAGGTCATCCGCCTTTTGCGGATCGATCACATGAACGTGATCGAGTTTGAGGCGCAACGCGGAAACGCGCTTTTGAATGACGCTGCGGGAGCCTAGGAGGATGGAAGTCCCGAGTCCCGCGGTAGCATATTCGATGGCTGCCGTCAGGATGCGATCATCAAGCACTTCGGGAAAGACGATGCGTTTGGGGTGTTGCCGCACTTTCTCAAAAATAGATTCAATGAAACTCATAGCCGAAGCGGTCCGATGACAGCAAAAAGGGGTTCATGTCGCAACAGGAGAATCAGGAGACGGAACAAATGAAGAGAGTTTCACATTTCTTGACACGTCTCGCCAGATCGTGTTGCATTTCTCCTACGATGGCACATCCGACAAAGGCGTTTCAAAGGATTGAGCCCGTTCTTGGCAGAACTTGGAGAAAAACAATTCGGACGATCATGCGCGCCTTTTTTATGACGACGTACTATAGCGCCAAAAAAAATACATGGAAAAGGCCGCCACGATTTTTTTATGCTGAGGACGGGTTGATCTCCTTTAAGAATTGTGATTTTTTGGATGACCCGGTTTTTAAAGCTTCTTATGAGCGCGGGCAAACTGCGGCTGGCCATGATTATGGTTGGAAGTGGCGTGTGCACGTTGGATTGTGGGCAGCTTCTCAGGCAGTTCGATTGCATGGAGACTTTATTGAGTGCGGCGTAAATCGCGGGTTTTTGAGCTCAGCCGTGATGCATCATCTCTGTTGGAATCAATTGAATAAACGGTTTTATTTGCTTGATACGTTCTGCGGTTTGGATGAAGACCAACTTTCAAACAAAGAAAAAAGTACGGTTGGTAAGTTGTACGCCGAAGCTTACCCCGATTGTTACGAACAGGTAAAAAAGAATTTCGCGGAATTCAAGAATGTCCGAATCATTCGCGGATCCATTCCGGGCTCTCTTTCCTGTGTCGATACGGACTATGTTTCGTACCTCTCGATCGACATGAATTGCGTTCAGCCTGAAATTTCGACATTGTCGTTTTTTTGGGACAAGCTCATCAAAGGAGCCATCGTCTTGTTTGATGACTACGGGCATCGTGGCCACGAGATGCAGAAATACGCAATCGACGCTTTTGTTCAGAGCAAGGGAACGCAGGTTCTATCCTTGCCTACGGGACAAGGACTGTTGCTGATTTAGTCCCAGCGTTCTTCAAGGAACGCCGATCTGGCAGCCAACCATTCTAGCAAAGCTGTGCCATGCACAGCAAAAAGGGGTTCATGCCGTAACAGGAGAATCGGTGCGGGAAATCGTCTCCTTCACGATCAGTGAGGATTGATTGAGGAGCAGAAAGAGCAACAGAAGCAATCCTGTGGCTCCTTCGACGAAAAACGCATGCACCAGCGAGGACCGGAAAAGGATCAATCCCACGGGAAGCAGCGAGGACAACAGCATGAATTGAAAGAGAAGTTTTTCCTGCCGCCTTCCAAGGAAGGATGGAATGACAAGCTGGCAGAGGGAAAGCGGAATCACACAGAACGCCGCAATGCGCAGATAGTGCACGGCGTGTTCGTCGCTGGATCCGGTGAGCAGCCTGAGGGCCAGAGGCGCGAAGATGGCCAGCGCAAGGACGCCGGGCGTCACGATCGCTCCTCCCATCAGCAGAGCGCGCCGCACGACACGCGGTTCCTGGGGCAGCAGGATTCCTGCCGCACGGGTGGTTTTCGGAAGGACAATGAGCGAAATGGGCGCGATCACGTAGCACAACGTTTTGCCAAGGAGCATCACCTGCGCAAAAAGGCCTGCATCCTGGGGCTCGTAGATACGCCGCACCACAAGCATATCGGCGCCGAGAATGAAATAAGTCGAAAGGCTGGCCATCACCGGGCCGATCCACTCGCGCATCGGCAGCATTAAGGGACGGAATAACAAAGCGCGCCGCTTCGGCCAGCGCACCCGCCCGATGAGACAAAGCATCAAAATTCCCGTTGAAAGTCCTGTGGCGACGAGCGCACCGCTTAGTTGAGTGCCAAGATGAATGCCGAGAAGCCCGATCCCGATTCGCAGCAGGGCACCGCCAAAGGACGCCGTTGCCAGAAGGCCGAACCATTGGCGCGCAGTGGCCAATGGAACGCAAAGCCCGAGCAAAATGATGAAGGCGGCGCTCACAATGGTGGTTTTAACTGCGATCAGATTTTGGGTTTTCAACCACCACGCGATCGAGGGTGCTGCTTGGACGAGGAGGGATGAAGCCACCAGGCATGCGGTAAAAGCAACGGCCATGAGAGACCACCAGAGCCGTTCGACTTCCTCTGTCCTGCCTGCAAGGACAAGTTCGGACCAGTGCCGTGTCCAGGTCGTGGAACATACCGTCAGCGGAAGTGAAAGAATGCCGAGAAGGCCAAAGAGCGCGTTCATCAGACCGAAGTCTGCAGGCGTGAGGTTGCGGGCCATTATGGCTTGAAAAACATAATTCAGCGCGGCTGCCGCGTTCGTGCAAACGAAGAGCAGGATGCTGCTCCGATAAAAGGAAAGTCTCATTCGGAAGGCTTGAAACCGGCGCGTGCGCGTCTCGTCCAATAGAAAGCGAGCCCGGCCAACACAAAGCACGCGATCGCAGCGAGCGAAATTTTCACGCCGAGCGTCTCTGGACGATATTCCATGTGAATACGATGCATTCCTGGTGGCAATTCCACGGCGCGCATCAGGAAGTTGGCCTTCAGGATGGGCGCGGGCTTTTCATCCACCAAGGCTTTCCAATCCGCATCCCACTTTTCGCTCAGCACCAGGAGTGCAGGCTCGCTGCAGTCGGTTTCCACCTCGAGCACATTGTTTTCGTAACGCGTCACGGACGGAGGATTCAGAGCGGGATGCGGGATCGCTTTCAACGCAACCACATCAGCCGGCGGATGGATCAACGTTTTGTTCTGGGGTTCCACTTCGAGAATCGCGCTGTCGCGAAATGCGTGCGAAGGATGAAGTGTTCGCGCCAGCACGTCTTCGGAACCGCCATGGACGATTTCGACAGATTGGACCAGCCATGCGCGTGGCATGAACGTGTCCCGGCGATAGAGAAAAAACCCGGGTGCCTCACTGACCTTTGTGAGGTGCGCACTGGGATTGTCAATGGGGCCGGGCGCAATCACATATTTGACGTTGAAGAAATCCAGATAATGCTCGGGAAGCGTGTAATGCTTCTTAAAATAGTCGAACAGCTCGGCGTAATCGACCGGCAGGCGTGAAACCGCGGGCGGATCGACCACCTGCAAATGATGAAAAGGAAGGATATTTGTGACCAGGTCATTCAAGAGCTGGGATTGATTCGTCCCAATCACCTTGATGCGAAACAATTCCTTGTCCTGTTTCAAATAGCTCACGAGCGGGTTATTAAGAAAATGGTCCTCCCACGGATAAAAAAGGATGAACTGCCGGGCGTTGGCTCCCAGATCGAAAACGAGGACGCCTACAAGCGCGGCCCATCCCCAGCGTTCGATGCGAAGCTTGCGATTCAATTTGTCGGTGAGTAAAAGCCACACCGAGAGCGCGGAAAGCATGAGGAAAAGACCGGTGCGAACGAGGCTCGCGACGAGCATGCGCGCGCGCTCCAGATAAAGCGGCGCGTTGGGAGAGGAGAGATCGGTTTGCGAATAGTGAAATTTCGCCGCTGTCTCAGGATGTGCGCTGAGGAAGAGCGAGCCAAAGAAAAGAAATCCACCTGCGAGAGCGAGGATCCCAAGCCGTTGCCGCCACCGTTTCCAGGAGTTTTTTGAGACCGTCGTGCCTTCGAATTGTTTGCTCAACCAATCCACGCCATACGCTGCGAGCACGCAGACCGCGAACGCGACGAAGTAACTCCAGCGATGCGGATTGCGCTGCGATTTCATGGTGGGCAGATGGTAGAGGATCCAAAAGATTCCGCCTTCTCGCCCAAAACTGATCAAGAGTGACCCAAGTCCCATGATCACAAAAAAACGCGCCTGCCAGATTCTCCAGCACGCCACGCCTCCGAGAATCGCGAGTCCAAGGGGGAGCAATCCCATATAGTCGTCGGAGAGACGGATGGAGGTTGGTGTGCCATCGCGACCCCAGTAGGCGGCGGGCGCGCCAAAAAACTGGATCGTTGTCACGTAGCTCAGGGTTTCCTCGGGCGGAAAGAAAAATTGAGTGGCAAAGAGCCAATTTTCCGAGGGATTTGTTTCCTTCGCGACCGGCGCGTTTGAGTCCAGGTAGCGCTTGGCATGCAACGTGGTGGAGGCTCCTATAAACTGGGAACAAAGCATCACAATGACGAGACCGAGCAGATTCACGGACAGACGGTTTTTGAAAATCTCACCATGACGGAAGATCCGCATCAACTGCTCCATCAGCCATGACTGGAAGCTTTGAACCATCTTGCCACGCGGGGATTTTTTTTCAGCGGTTTCACTTCTGAAAAGATTCCATGTTTCGAGAAACGTCCAGACGACGAACCAAAAACCGAGGTAGACGGGAATCTGCACTTCACCAGCCAGAAGGCTCAGTCCGAGAAAAGCGCCGGCAAATGAAAAAAAAGGCAGGTTTTTGTTGCGCATACCTGCCAGAAAACTCATGACGGCAAAGGGAATCCACGCATAGGTCATCACCTTGTTGACGTGTCCCGGATAAACCAAAGTCACGACTTCGCTCGAGAGAAGATAGCTCAGTCCGCCGATGATGCAGGCGATGCTGCGCAAACCCATCGACCGAAGAAGGAGATACATGCCCACGCCTCCGAGCAGGATGTTGCACGAATAAAGAAAATTCAGGGAGAGCGGAAAGTCCACCCAACGCAGGATGAACTGATTCAAGTCGGGGGAGACGGTGGCATAACGATAGCCAAGCCAATAATCGAAATTCCAGAGATCCCAAAAGCCATGGGTGAGGGCGTATTGCAGGCCCTGCGACCACGACGGCACCGCGTCCATCGCCACCAGCGCCTGCGTCGACTGTTGATAAAAAAGGATCAGAAGAGAACCGAGGGCGAGCCCTAAGAAAATCAGGAATGGCTGCCTGAAGGGGTTGTTGGAGGAAGGGGGTGTAGGCATGAGCGAAAAAGGGTGGAGCTTAACAGGATCACGTCACGGCAATTTCATGGCCATCAGCCGCAGCCGGAATCCGAGGATGGGCAATCTTGACCACCACGTGCGGGTTGATTTTTTGAGGAAGGGAAAGAGTTGATCCCAAACCATGATTGGTTGGCAAACCGACCGAACGCCCGGGAGCCTTTTCAAGAGCGCATTCCAGTAAAACGGGGAGTGCACGTTAATATGCGTTTTATCATGGTCCAACAACAGATGCGACAAGCCGAGGCGATTGGGGGTGGTGAGGATGAGGATGCCACCGGGGGAAAGCGCATCGTATAACTTTTGAATGACCGCCGCGGGATTTCGGACATGCTCGATCACTTCGCAACACAAAATCAGATCGTAAGGTCCTGGAATCGGATCGTTGTCGATGTCGAGCTGCTTGAATGGGATTTTGATTCCGGCTTGTTCGGCTTCTTGTGCGGCATTCTGAACTGCGAATCCGCTGAAATCCGCACCGGTGACGTCATATCCCAGCTCGTGAAGGATGATGGAATTCAGCCCCGTCCCACAACCTGCGTCGAGAGCCCTTTTCCCTTTTCCCTGGCGTAAATCGACGCCGGTCACTCTGGAACCCCACGTCAGATTGAAGAGCTTACCTTTTCGGACATAGGGCAGGATCGACGAATCACAAAAATTTCGGTTGCGATAATAATCGTCTCCGTAGAGTGACTGGAGATTGTCTTGTGATGAGCTCACACGTTCGTGCGAAAATGATATGGTATTCGGAACAATTCAACAACATTGGGCGTGCCGGTGACGGGTGACTCGCTTTGGCTGGGCTTAAAAGATTGTAGATGGCCCTCGACGAATGGGTGGACCTGATTTTGGACACAGGCGAGCGCCCCCCCTGTTGTGCGAATGCTCGAGGAAGCGCCCGCCATTCTTTTTCGTGTGTAACACCTAGACTTTCATGTTGATGCGAAGAGCGCCGCGGAAAATTATATTTTGCTCCTCGTTTGCCATAAAAGGGAGACACTTCATGAATTCGGGAAAACATCCTTTCTTTGCCGAGCGATATTACGAATCCGAAGTGGGGGGCTCGGGGTGGTGCATCAGGTGCTCCATCTCGCCGACGCGCGCCTTCCAGTCCCAGCTGCGGACAAAATCAACAGCGTCGTTTCGAACGGTCTCGTGCGCGGCGGGGTTCGTCAATAATTCGATCACCCATCGCGCAAAATCCGCTTCGTCTTGAAGCCGGGCCTTCACCATGCCTCGTGGATAACAATAACGATAGCCGGGAAGATCAAAGCCCACGACGGGGAGACCGCATGCCATCGCTTCGGCTGCAGCCATGCCCCCCGTGTCGAATGTGGGTGTATGCAGAAACACCCGGCTGGACTTGAGAATCTTATATTTTTCGGTCCCATCTATGTAGCCCAGGATCCGCACGTTTTTCTGCAATCCAAGTTGCTGCACGGTTCGATCCATCTCTTCGCGCAAAGGTCCTTCTCCAATGACCGCCAGACGCGCACCGGGGATCTGTTCGACAACACGCGCCCAGATGTTCAGGAGGACAAGCGGGCCCTTCTGAATATGAAAACGTCCAACAAAGACGCCCTCGAAGGATTTCTCCGCGGGATCTGGAATCGCCTGGATTGCGGGAAGATCCACACCGCCATAAATCGGGTAGATGAAAGAGGAGGACACCCCGTCTTTCTGCATGCGCTCCACGTCCAGGTAGTTGGCGACGATGAACGCATGGGCATTTCGCCGAACAAGCGGGTAGGCCAGCTGCTGAAGAAGAAAATAGAGAAAGGAACGCAGGGAAAGGGGCTGTTTACCGCCGCGGTACGCCTTGTCCCATGTTGATTTCCAGGGAGCAGGAGCGAAGAAATAAAATCCGGCAACCCATCGCGCGGCGGGATGTCGAAGGTGAAGGATCCAGGCGGGAAAAACGTCCGGGAGGCTGTCGCCGGCACTATAAATGACATGAGGCTTGGCGGAATCGAAAGCAGTGCGGCAGGCCATGAGGATGGCGCCGATGGTTTTCATCAGATAGTGCAACGCGAAGCTGATTTTAAGCCACCGTCTGGCCTGGAGCGTCACGAAGCGGACGTCTTTCAAAGCGTAACGCTGGCACATATCATACCCCTCCTCCGTCACGTAGATAGTAACGATATGCCCTTGTGTGGCCCATACTCTTGCTGATTCCATGAAGATCTTGTCTCCCCCCGAAACGCCCGGTCCAAGCGCTGCCACCGCGAGGATGTGGATATGCAAAGGCTTTTCGAGCATGGAAAGAAAGATGGGATCGCCATGAATTTAGCCAAGGAACACGTCCTTTGCCATAAAACGTTTTGACTCGAGAACCATTTACGCGGATCAATCCCAGGAGATGGATTCCGCTGCCCAAAGTGAACGTTGTCCTATTTGTCAGGAGCCATCCTCGGCGGCTTATGTTTGCGTGCCGGGACGACGTGCAGGAAAAAATCAGATGTTCCAATACCTTCAGTGCGGGTCGTGCGGGACTGTTTTTCTTTCATTCACGACGCCTCAGCCCGCAGACATTTATAGCGAAACTTATTTTAAGACCTCCGCAGCATTGCGATTTTTTGAGAATGTCTGGACGGCGTTCAACTTCTGGCTTCGCTGGTGGAGGATGCCCAGGGTTGCAAGGGGGAGCCGGGTTTTGGATATTGGATGTGGAACTGGAACATGGTTGCGATTCCTCCAGCGACGCGGACTTCAAATCGAAGGATTGGACGCTTCACCGGAAGCTGTCAAAGCAGCTGCGAAAAACGGCGTTTTCAATGTGACCCAGGGCACATTGAATCATGGGGTCATGCCAATAAATACGTTCGATGTGATCACCGTCATCCATTGTCTGGAACATGATCCCGATCCCGGAACCTTTGTTGGAAACGCGATGACATTGCTCAAACCTGGGGGATGGCTGGGCATTGCCATTCCGAATATATCGAGCTGGGAGGCGACACGAGCGGCAGGAAATTGGTTTCATCTCGATCCGCCCTTTCATCTCTGCCTGCCTTCTGGCGACGCCATGCGACCCTTGTTGGAGCGTGCAGGCTTGACGCACATACGGGTGGGCTGTCCAGTTTTCGAATATTGCCAATCGCTCATGTACGCCATGTTTAAAACAACGAGGATAAAGCCATGGCTTCTCATCTTGATGCTTCCCTGGGCTGTTATCTGGAATGGCATTCTCGGAGCGCGAAAAAAAGCGGGAGTGATCGAATATTGGGCCCAGAAACCTTCCTCCTTGGAACGGGCTTAACGAGTCGCCGGTCCCTGATCGATTTTAAATGCGACGATGGACGCGGGCCGTCCTGAATAAGAATAGGTGAAAACCGGCTGCAATCCGGGATGAGCCCGGTTAAAAGGCCGCCAATCATTCATGAACTGTTGGGTTTGGACATTGCCTAGCATCCGTGTTGAAAACGCGAAAATGACGTGTGAGTAATGCCGCAGCGCTTCCTGTTCCCATTCCTTCACTTGCTGTGATGAAGAGTTGGATCCGAAATAATTCGACCAGTAAACGAACGGATACCTATCGGTGAATGTATCAAAGAGAAAGCAGGTTCTTGCGAACATAATAGGGTCGCCTAATACCACAAGAGTGTTTTCCGGAGGGGAATTCTTCCTAAGCCAATTTGCGAAGTCTGCGTGGCCTCGCATACGATCGACCTCGAAATCGGGTGGCTTGTAAAACGTAAAATCGACGTAATAGTTGCGATGCGTCACCCAGAGGGTCAGTGCCATTCCAATAGCTACTACAAGAAAGAATGCCTTAGCTGCTACTCGCGATCGAACAAGAAGATCTTTATAAAAGGCATCCACACCTCGCCCTGCTACGATGCACATCGCCGGCAACGCAAGGAGGGCATATCGGTGTGTATAAGTAAAAATAGTCCCCATGAATCCGAAGACGGATATCAACCAACAAAGAAGAATCTTGTCGGCACAAGTCCTGTTTTTGAAGGCATAGAAAAGACCGATTAGAAATAGAGCGCCGAAAAATTCGGAGTTTCCAGGTTTTCCTTCAAGAAGTTTATCCATATGATCAAATGTTGTCATATCGAGAAACATGCACTTGAATGCATAAAAAAATTTTTCTCCTGGACTAAGATTGTGACCAGGAACTGCGCCGCCTTTAAACCGGCTCAACATATTGTCTAATAGAGTCTGATTAACTGATATAAAATTCAGATGCTCATAAGAAGAATATAACAACGTGAACAAGGTAATCGTCACAAGCGACAAGAACGCACTCAATATTAATTGTTTCAGACAATTTTTCCATGCGAGCCGTTGTTCCAACAAGAAAACTAACAGGATCATTAAAACGGCGAACACAACTGACAACCATCCTACGACATACAATAATCCGAGGATGGGCCCAGCGATGAGAAAAAATTTCTTCGATGGATTTTTGGAATGCTCGTAAAGAGCCGCTGCCAGGAGAACGGTCAGGATTGCAGAGGGTGGCCACGCTGTGTAACCTTGATGGACATGAATAAGACGGGAGAAATTACCCACAAGCCAAAGTGCAGCAAGAAAAGAAGGCCATGGGCCAAACATGTTCCATGCCAGGAGGAGGGTGGCACCGAGTTCAAAGAGAGAAAGGGAAGTCGAGTAGACCGCAACAGTTTTTGAAGTAACACCGAGCCACTTGACGAGTGGAATGTAGAGGGTCGAAAGAAGCGGCCCCACCTCGGCCATAAATTGAAACTGAAAACGATGTCCGAAGTAACCGAAGGCGCCCGCTGGATCTTGTTGCTTTAAATTGAGACAAATAGGATCTGTTTCGAAATAGCGCCGGGCTGACATATGTTCTTCTCTGGCTCGTAGCAGATGACCAACCACGAGTGGAATGTCCATGCTTTCGGCATTCACGTCCTTCATTATCCCAATTTGAGAAATGTACATCCACCACGTGACGATGGCGAGAAGGCTGCTTGCGCCGAAAACGAAATATAAAGAGGCGCGCCTCGACTGATTTTGCTCTAAGGAATAAAAGGCCTTTTTTGTTTTAAATTTGGCAACGAGCGTGATCAAAAAAATAAAACTCAGGAATAAAAACGCCGAGATTGCAAAAAACGAGGCTCCAACAGAAGAACAATGCAACAAAGTCAAACCGATAGAGGAAAAAATACATCCAAGTGATCCAAGCGCAAGACGTTGGTCGGTCGACCAAATCCGAGGTGAGACGAGCCAAGTTCGGAGCGAGAGCGAAAGTGTCTTAGGCTGAACGTGACGCGCCTTCATCAGTTCGAAGATCATATGGAAATATATCGGTTGGAGAAAGAATTATCTGAAAAGCAGAGCCTCGTAACAGAATTGCTGACAGGACTTGCATTGACCTTAAAAACAACCTAAAAGCCAAAAACTGTTCTTAAGAAGTTTTCAGATTCAAACTCAATGGACATGGATGCAGGTTGAAGCTGAAGGCCTGATTAAAATCGTTCACCTTATGTCCAAAAAAACAGTTACTTTGTTCGTGAATGCCATGAATGAAATTGATGGCATGCGCATGATCATGCCCAAGGTTCAGAAAGCATGGGTGGACCAAATTCTTGTCGCTGATGGGCGGTCTACGGATGGAACACAGGAATATTCCAGGGAGCATGGCTATGATCTTGTGATTCAATCGCAAAAAGGTGCGAGGTATTCATTCATTGATGGATTTAAACATGTCAAAGGCGAGATTATCATCACCTTCAGTCCCAATGGCAAATCGGTGCCAGAGCTGATTCCTCAGCTTATTGAGAAAATGGAGGAGGGCTATGACATGGTGATCGCCTCCCGATATAAAAAACCAGCGAAAAGTACGGATGACAATCTTGTTTCCGCTTTGGCGAATTGGTTTTTCACCACATCGATCAATCTCTTTTTTGGCGGGAAATACACGGATGCCATGGTCATTTACCGAGCGTACCGCACCTCTTTATTTTACGAACTGGAGCTTGATAAACCCGAAAGTCACACACCCGAAAAATTATTTGGCACGGTTATTGGTATTGAGCCGCTTCTTTCCATCCGTGCGGCAAAGCGAAAGTTGAAAGTGACGGAAATAGCAGGAGACGAACCCTCTCGCATTGGTGGTTCGAACAAATTTCCCAAGATCTCAGGCGGGCTTGCCTATTTTTTTCAGATGATTCGTGAACTTTATTATTGGAAATAGTTAGAGTCTGGTGGTGGCGTCCGGTAGTTGTTTGAGTACGACAAGTTCGGCGCTCTCGTAGCCTGGGATAGGAATGCGCGTGATAAGCCGCAAAAAAATTCCAAGAGGAGTCGCTGGAAACTTAAAAATCCATTGGTTTTGGAATAACTTTAACAGCAATCGAAGAACCGGAGTGAGCAAGCTAAATTTGATTGTTGCCGACGAGGAGAGTAAGATTTCAAAACCTTGTGTTTTGAATAATTTTTCAATTTCTTCTAATGAAGAATACTCTCTCAAATGAGACAGCTCTAAAATACTTTTTCCCTGTGTGTCTTTCAGATAGTACCAAGCCCAGGGACGTTTGATGACGGTCGTGATTAAAGCGATACCAGAATAAGTCAAAACACGCCGGATTTCTGAAATAAATCGGACGTCGTCTACATGTTCCAAAACCATCGTCGACATCACGAAGTTCAGACTTTCAGCCCGGAAAGGGAGGGAGCAAACATCGCCCTGTAATATTTGCATTTTTGCCTGAGTATTTCGAGGAAACTCCTTCAACCGCATTTGCGCGCGATGACATGATGCATCTGACATGTCCAATGCGAAAGTAATGGTCGTAGCAGCTGATACTTCTGATAGATTTCTTAACACCCATACATCACCGGCGCCGAGATCAACCATTGTTTTCGGTTGTAATGCCAAAAACTCTTTTTTAAACCAACGAAGAGTCGCTGAAGAATAAAAATAAAAACGAAAGTCTCCTGCCCCATCGTAAGTCCGTTCGTATTGTTCGTTGAAATGTTTGCGGTTCATGAAGAAACGATTGGCATCAGGGCATTTCTATATCAGGCTGATCAAAATCAATGAAGATGCATCGAGTTTTTCGAAATGTTCTCAACCTAACAGGTTGGCTTAGTGGGGTTTAGTGATCAAGGAAAGCAGGCATGTTTCAATGGTTTCCGCGTTCCTGGAACTGAAGTGTTCTTCCGCGAAGGCCCGGCAATGGTGGCGTATCAAGGGAGAGGTTCCACCCTGTTGGATCCATTGTTTCAGAGCTTTGGAAAACGAATCCGTGGTGGGTTCTGTCAAAAGACCGATACCAGCCGTGAGAGCTTCCTTCGATCCGCCGCGATCCGAAGCAATGACCGGCAATCCGCAGGATAGAGCCTCACAGATAACCCGGGGAATTCCTTCCGTGAAGAGGGATGGGACGAGGAGAAGATCACCTGCATTGTAGAGGGTGGTTAGGGAGTGATTGCTCATGCAACCCAAGTACCGGAAATTGGGCAGGTGTTTGAAGGCCGCAGCACAATCGGTTTCAAGAGGACCATCACCCGCGATCATGAAGAAAAACTCCGGATGTTTCTGGGCCAATTCCAAAAAAATTCTTACCCCTTTCACTTCAATCAGCCGGCCTACAAAGAGAACGACGGTGGCGTTCGGGGCAAGATTCAACGCTTGTCTCGCCTGTTCAGACGGCAGGGGCGCAAACACATCCTGATCGACCCAATACGTGAATGTACCGATTCGATTTTCTGAAAGTCCGTAGGCTCGCAATTGATCCGTTCCGCTACACGCACAGCTGAGGAGATGATCTGTGTACCCTAAAACTCGGCGAATGCGTCTGCCGGTGGAGCTATCCGGTTTGAATACGTAAACAGTATGCAAGGAACCAAGAACGGGAATTTTCCAAAACCGTTTTAATTGGCCGGCGACCCAGATTGCAATCAGCCCTTGAGCATGGATGACGTCATATTTTTTATGGCGCAAGATATGAAAAAAGGTTGAGAATAAAAGTCTCGGGGCCAGATAAAGAAACTGGAGAATGGGTTTTGACTCAAACTTATGAAAAAGCTGACGCCCGAACCAGGGGATCCTGAAGATGCGGACACGATCCTCTTGCTCGACCGATGGACCTTTCGCCCGAGTTGTGATGGGCTGATAGGTAAGAACATCCACTTCGAGGTCGTTGCGGCCATTCAGCCATCGGGTCCAATCCAGCAAATGGGTCTCAACCCCTCCCACGTTGGGAGCATAACTGATGGTAAGAATAAGAATCCGCATGGATCAGGAAGAAACTTCTTTTTTCTTAAAAAATCCCGTGAGAAGCCCCAGGCTGCCAGCCAAGAACTGGGTCGTCTTCATCGTGATGATTCCGCCGGTTAAGATGGGGTGTTTCAATAATAATTTCCAATTTCGAAGATAGGCTGGCTTGAAAAGGACAAATCGTTTCGTGTTACGCAGGGGCGCTTCCTGAAACACCTTTTTCATGTGGGTGCCGTAATAGAATTTTTTCTTCACGACATACCAGAAGCGCGTGTCCTCATAATGGGTGATCATGGATGTGGCACGCGCGATCCTGGCGCCTGCGTGGACAAGGCGATCATGGATCTCGAAATCCTCGCCTGCGATCAGATCGGTTCGATACCCGCCCACCGAGTCATAAATGTCTTTGCGAATGAAACGGTTGGCGGCTTCCATCCAAGGATCTTCCCAATAGCATTCCTTCTCAAGTTTTTGACATGCCGCCCAAAACCCTTCGCCTCCGCCGCGTTCGGGGATGATCACCGCATCGGCTCCCTGGGCGGCAAGATGCATGCAATTTTCAATCAAGTTGAAATCCAACTCCATGTCCGCATCAAAAAACATCAGGAATCGCCCTTGGGCCACGGATGCTCCATAGCCCCTTTGGGCATGACGCTCTGGTCCTTTTTGAAAGACGCGCACGTTGCTGCGGGAGGAGGCGAGTTGGAATGTGCCGTCCGAGCTGAAATTATCGATGACAATGACCTCCATATCCCGGCACGTCTGCCGGTCGATGGAGTCCAGAAGGCGTTTGAGCAGGTGTGAGCAGTTGCGCGTCGGAATGACGATGCTCACGCTTGGGACGGGTGCTGTCTCCGGCATAAAAGTTGAATATCAGACCATTGACACCCTTGCTGCAAGAGATTTGAATGCCCCGTGTGAATGTTCCATGACACTGATTCCATCTTCACCTCTGCCCAAACTCAGAAAACACGTTGAAACGAAATCTCCCTTTTCAGGGAGAATCTCTCTTCCCGTCGATGTTTCGATGAATTTTTTAAAAAAACATCAAGATGAACGCGGTTATTTCATGGAAGTGCTGCGCCTGTCGTGCATCGAACCGAAGGGATTTCAGCCTGCTCAACTGTCGATTTCGGAAACGCGGTCCGGAGTGATCAAGGCATTTCATTACCATGAAAAGCAATCCGATCTCTTTTGTCCCCTCACAGGAAGTTTCCGCATCGTTCTTTTCGATATGCGCTCGAAAAGTTCGACCTGTGGAAACGGCTATTCGATCTATTCCGATGTCCGTAGCCCCTTTTTGCTGCATATTCCCCCCGGTGTCGCCCACGGCTATCAAGTGCTTGGCGATGCCGCTGGAGTGATGCTTTACGTGATGAATCGCATCTACGATCCTGCGGACGAAGGCCGGTTTGAATGGAATGATCCAACGGTTGCTTTCCCATGGTGATGCGTCAGATCACGCGAAGAGAAGGAATTGGAACAATGTAACGCCCCCCCTTCTCGCGGAATTGCGCGGTATTTTTCACCATTTCATCCACAAAATTCCACGCGAGGAGCAGGAGATAGTGAGGTGGAATGTCGTGGAGATGCGTACGGCTGACAATAGGCAAATGGTTTCCGGGATAAAACTTCCCCTGTTTGGCCGGAGTGTCGTCCACCACATATTCCAAAAGATCTCTTCCGATGCCGCAATAATTCAGAAGCACGTTGCCTTTGGCCGATGCTCCGTATGCCGCGATTTTTTTGTCACGGATTTTGAGCGCGCGGAGAAAGACGGTGAGCTCCTCTTTGAGAAGCGCGACGTGCGATGCAAATCGCAAATAAGAGGATTCCACATGCAATCCAAGTTCCTCCTCCCAGTTGAGGAGGCGCTGAATATTTTCAGCGCCAGTGCCTGGGAGCGATCCACCCCGAGTCGCCATCAGGCGAATGGAACCGCCGTGAATTTCAAATTCATGAACATCGGCGAGAACAAAGCCATTTTTTTCGAGCGCGATTTTCAGGGGATGAAGCAAAAAATAGGAAAGATGCTCGTGATAGGCCGTATCAAATTCGGCGCGGTTCATGAAATTCACCATGTAGGGGACTTCGAACACGAAGACGCCATCCGGCTTGAGGACCGAAGCAACCGCCCGGAGGAAGCCATGCAAATCATCGACATGCGCCAACACGTTTGTGGCCAGGACAAGCCGGGCTTTCCCATATTGCATCACCACGTCGTCGGCAACCGATTGGTCCCAAAACCGCGTGATTGTGCGCAGGCCTTTGCTTTTCGCAATCTGCGCGAGATTGTGCGCCGGCTCGACGCCAAGAACTTTGCTTCCAAAAGTCTTGAAATACGACAGGAGACATCCGTCATTGCTTGCGATCTCGAGGATCAGATCTTGCTCGCCAAGATCAAGGGTCCGAGCAAGATCGTTCGCCATTTTTTCACAATGTTCCTGAAATGTTTTCGAAATAGACGAGTGATAAGCGTAATTTGCGTAAAGTATTTGCGGAGAAATAACGACGCTCAATTGGGAGAGAAAACAAGAGCGGCAGAAAAGAATTTCCAAAGGGAATTTCGGCTCCGGTTGATGGAGATCCGTTGAGGTCAGATATCGGTTGACGAGGAGCATGGGGCCAAGATCCAAAAATCGGACGAGATCCTTTTTCCCGCAGATGCGGCATTGTTTGAGAGGACGGCAAATCTCATCCAAAGGAGATGCGGAGGTCATGATTTTCTTTCGAAAAGATAGCGAGCCAAGGCTTCCTGCCAGGACGAAAGTCGGATGCCAAGCCTTTCCAGTTTTTGGGTATTCAGGACCGAATAGGCGGGTCGGGATGCTGCGGTTGTCGGGGTGTCTCCGATCGTTGAACGGATCGGCGCCGAGATTTTTTCAAGACGGAGGATTTCAGAAGCAAAATCAAACCAGGAGCAGGAGCCGCTATTGCTGGCATGAAATGTTCCCACAGCTTCCTGATCCATGAGCTCGCATGCAGCATCCGCAAGTTCCGATGCAGAGGTTGGGGTGCAAATGAGATCGTTTCGGACAGACAAAGGTTGGTCCTCACGCACGCGGGAGAGGATGGTTTCAACGAAGTTCATTTTGGCGGAAGGGCTGCGATGTTTTCCGTAAAGACCGGAGGTGCGTATAATGCAGTGGCGACTATGAAGAATCCTCAGGGAAGCTTCGCCCGCATATTTGGAGAGTCCATAAATATTGAGGGGATTTGGTGTGTCGTCCTCGTCGTAGGGGGAACCCTTGGTTCCATCAAAAACATAGTCTGTGCTAAAATGAACGAGATAAACGCCGCGTTTTTTGCAGAGGGCCGCGAGATTTGCGACGGCCGAGGCATTGAGGGCGAAGGCAGGGCCCGGATCGTTTTGTGCGGCTTCGACCTGATTGTAGGCAGTGCAATTCACGAGCAGATCGAACTGATTTCCGGCCATGAATGCGGAGATTTGGTCTTCCTGCGCAAGATCCAATTCCTGATGGGGGGGCCCGATCACTTCCGCTTCGAAGCGCGTTCGAATTCGGGTCGCCAGCTCCGTCCCGAGCTGGCCGCGCATTCCCAATACCGCGATCGTTCGTTTTTTCATCGGAGAAAAGGAATGGATGTCAGCTTGGGCTGAGGACGCCTTGGCATTTTAATTCCCGGTATTCGGAAATGGTTTTTGTAACGCCTTTCTCCAAGCTGATATGAGAGTTCCAGCCCAGCCGCGAAAGGCGGGTGATGTCGAGGCATTTGCGAGGCATGCCATCCGGTTTGGAGGTGTCGAACTTAAGCTCGCCTTTGTAGCCGACCTGTTTGGCGATGAGTAGGGCGAGATTTCGGATGCTCACTTCCCGTCCCGTTCCCACATTGATGATGTCGGAAGAATCATATTTTTCCATGAGAAAGAAAATCGCGTCAGCGACTTCGTCCACATGGATGAATTCGCGAAGGGCGGATCCGGTTCCCCAAAGGGTGACATCCGCCACGTTCGAATCCTTGGCGTCCACAAAGCGGCGAACGAGTGCGGAAAGCACATGCGAGCGATGGAAATCGAAATGGTCGTTTGTCCCATAGATGTTGCATGGCATGGGGCAGATCGTCAGGAGCTGATGTTGTTGATGATAATATTGAGCGAGCTTGAGGCCCATGATTTTTGCCAACGCGTAACCTTCATTTGTCGGTTCGAGGGGGCCCGTTAAAAGATATTCCTCCTTCATTGGTTGCGGGCAGTCGCGCGGATAGACGCAGGAACTACCGAAAAAGAGAATTTTTTTCGGACGATGTTTGAGACAGGCTTCGAAAAGATTGAGTTCCATCCGGACATTTTCGCTCAGAAATCCAACCGGGTCGGCACTGTTCGCGGCAATGCCTCCGACCTTCGCTCCAATCATGAACACGTAATCTGGACGATGTTGTTCGACGTAATCCATCACCTGTTGCGGATTCATCAGATCCATTTCATGACGCTTGGGAGTGAGCAGACGCTTGAAGCCACGCTGTTTAAAGTACCGTTGGACCGCTGAACCGACCATACCCGAGGTGCCAGTAATCAAGATCAGATCATTTTCACGAAACATAAGGAATCTCTTGTATTTGATTTAGCGGTTGGAGATATCTTGCATCCTACATCAGGATTCTGTGTTGCATTCTAAGGATTTTCATTTCGGATGAAATATCTAATCATTGGTTTTGGAGGGTTTTTGGGGACTGTGGCGCGCTATTGGCTGTCCAAGACAGTGGGGGAACGCATCGGCGAGACTTTTCCTTGGGGAACGATCGTGGTGAATGTGACGGGCTGCTTCATTATTGGTTTTTTTTCCACGCTCACAGGGCCTGACGGACGTTCCCTCGTTCCAACGCTCTGGCGTCAATTCGTCATGATTGGCATTCTCGGGGGCTATACGACCTTTTCGTCGTTCAGCCTCCAAACCTTGAACCTCGTACAGGAGAGACAATGGCTTTATGCAGGAGGCAACGTGTTGTTTTCGGTGTTTCTGTGTCTGATCGCAGTTTGGCTTGGTCACTTGATCGCGAAATTTATTTAACTGGAGGGAATGTGATGAATCTGCCTGAAAATGGAAAGCTTCTGCGAATTTTCATCGGCGAGGATGATCGCTGGAAACACCAGCCGCTTTATGAGGCGCTTGTCCTGAAAGCGCGTGAAGAAGGGTTGGCCGGCGCGACCGTTCTCCGCGGACCCATGGGATTTGGACGCGCCAGCCGTCTTCACACGGCGAAAATCCTGCGGCTTTCCGAGGATCTGCCAGTCGTGATTGAAATTGTGGACGAAACCGAAAAGATCAACAAGTTTCTGGCATGCCTTCAGGAGATGATCCAGGGCGGCCTTGTTACCCTCGAAGACGTGAAAGTGATTCATTATCGCTCCCCCCAAACAACCCCATGAAGGTGGAGCGCGCACGCGTCTTTTTCGAGGGACGAGTTCAGGGGGTGGGCTTCCGATACACATGCCGGAACCTTGCGATGGGTTTCTCAATGACAGGTTACGTTCGAAATCTTTCCGACGGACGCGTGGAACTTATGGCTGAGGGAGAGCGCTCGGAGATTGAAGATTTCCTGGACGCGATCGACAAAAGCCACCTCAAGTCATTCCTGCGCAAGCAACACATTGAATGGAAAGCTGCGACCGGCGAGTGGAAGGATTTTCATATTGAGGATTGAATCTTTTTGTACGACCATGAATCTGCTTTTGACCCATGCATGCCATTGAAACCAAGAATCTTACCAAACATTTTCGAATTTCTTGGCGACGGAAAGTGGTTGGCCTAGATCAGTTGAATTTTATTGTCCGTGAAGGCGAAGTTTACGGTCTTCTAGGACCCAATGGTTCGGGAAAGAGCACGACTCTCAAGTTGGTGTTGAGCCTGTTTCAGCCCACCGAAGGGGAAGCCACTATTTTCGGACGCAGCGTCGAGGAAGTTGCTTCGCGCGTGAGCGTGGGATTCCTTCCAGAGAACCCCTATTTCTACCGGTATCTCACGGGGGAAGAGACCGTGCGTTTCTTCGGCCGGCTTTGCGGGATGCGGGGACGCAAGCTGGAAGACAAAATCAGCGAGTTGCTTCAACTCGTGGGTCTCGAAATCCATCGCCATCGGCGTCTTGCGGGTTATTCAAAAGGAATGCTTCAGCGCATTGGTCTCGCCCAGGCGCTCGTGCATGATCCAAAGCTCCTTCTTCTTGACGAACCGACGGCAGGCGTTGATCCCATTGGGTCGATCGAGATCCGCAACATGATCATCAAACTCAAACAAATGGGCAAAACCGTCTTGATCTGCTCCCATTTGCTCGACCAGGTTCAAGATGTGTGCGATCGCGTCGGAATTCTTTATTACGGTAAAATGATTCTTGAAGGTGAGGTGAAGGATCTCCTCGCGCGAAAGGATCAGTTCCAATTTGTTTGTGAAGGATTGAATGAAGCCGCTCGGGTCAGGGTGCGTGATGCAATCGCACAACACGGCGCGCGCATCGTCACCGAAGGAAACCCCGAAACCACCTTGGAACAGCTTTTTCTGCAATCCGTGCGACAGGCCGAGCAAGACAAGAAATAAGATTATGACAAATTCTGGGCATCTCTTTTTTTCGCTCGACCGGATGTGGACCATCGGTCGGAACACCATGACGGAAGTGATCCGCCAAAAATTTTTCTATATTCTTCTGCTCTTCGGCATCGTGGTCCTTTGCACCGCCATCTATTTTTCGCAGATCACGATTTCCACTCCGGCGGAACAGGTCAAGTTCATCAAAGACTTCGGGCTGGCAGCCATCATGGTGTTCGGCTCGCTGATCGCGATTGTCGGAACGGCACAACTCTTGCCTCTGGAACTGGACAACCGCACGATCTACCCCATTCTTGCAAAACCCGTCCATCGCGCCGAGTTTCTTTTGGGTAAATTCGTGGGAATGGCCGCGTTGCTTTTCCTCACGGTTCTCCTGATGTCGGGAATTTTTGCGGGCCTTCTTTTCTATGCAGAGCACTATTTTAAGCAGACCACCTTATCGGATCCAACGGTGGCCGTTGACGCATCCACCCGCGAACTCGTCAACATGCTCGTTCGCCAAATCCGGGATGTGAACCTTGTGAAAGCGGTTGTCCTGACTTATTTTAAGGTCGTGATGGTGTGTGCCATCAGCCTCTTGATCTCAACCTTCGCCACTTCGGTCATTTTTAATGTCATCGCCTCGTTCATGATTTACGTCTGCGGCCATTTGGAGAGCACCGCCCGCCAAGTTTGGGTTGGCAGCCAGGCGTCGTGGAGCAAGTTCATGCTTCCGATCATCACCTTTTTTGTGCCGGACCTCAATGCGTTCAACATCGCCGATGCCGTGGTAAATGGTCAATTCGTGCCGATGCATTATGTCTACAAGACGATTGGGTACGGTTTATTTTATACTTCGGCTGTCCTGGCAGCCGCCTATGTGATCTTCCAGGAAAAAGAAATCTAGCCTCGAACGTTTTTCGCGTGAAGAAGTTGCTCACCCAACTGCTGCTGATTGGAGTCATTACCGTTGCGGGAAAATGGGCTTGGGAGGAATCTCTTCAATCCTCCTACAAGGATTTAAAACTGGGGGGGGGCGACGCTCTCGGTCGAACTCCGTTCCAAGCTGGGACAAAATTTGGCAGTGGCTTTGCTGAGTGGTTTTCGCGCCGTGGTAGCCGACTTCGTCTGGATCAATGGCCATCGGTCCTGGGAAGACCAAGTTTGGTACAAACTGAGAGAAGCCATCGAGCTTTCAGTGGTTCTTCAACCCCATTCGATTTCATTCTGGGATCTCGGCGGATGGCACATGGCGTGGAATGCAAGCTACGCGGAGAGCACGAATCCGAAATATCCGAACAAGGCGATGCGCATAAAGCTGCAGCGCGAATGGATTCAAGCAGGCAAAAGCTTCCTAGAAGAAGGGATTAAAAACAACCCCGACAATTACGAACTCTATTTTCGCCTGGGCTGGCTTGTTTATCAGAAGCTTGAGGCACCGTTGGACGCGATTCCCTATTTGGAGAAAGCCGCGGCTTTCAAAGAGGCTCCGGATTATGTAGAACGCATGATCGGTCATCTGTACGAAAAAGGCGGCGAGCCGTGGAAAGCCTATGGGGTATGGAAGCAAATCTGGCTGAGCGACCACTCAAAAGACCCTGGACAGCTTTGGGGTAAAATCGCCCAATTGGGTCGCGATTCGGAGGAAAAGCTCCATGTACCGCCTGAACAAAGAATCTTTCCTTCCTTTGAAAAACCCTCTAGATCTAAATATTCCCAATGAAATACGCGATCCTCGGGGATATTCATGCCAATCTGGAGGCGCTCGAAGCTGTTTTAGCCGACGCGGAGAGTGAAAAGGTGACCCATTACGCGTGTGTGGGCGACGTGGTGGGTTATGCCGCGGACCCAAAAAAATGTTTGAAAATCATCCAAGAAATGGACTGCCCGGTCGTCAAGGGGAACCATGATGAATATGCCTCGGTGGATGATGAATGTACCAATTTCCGGCCTATGGCGGCCGATGCGATCCGTTGGACCCGCAAGGAGTTGAGCGGAGAGGAAAGAATTTGGCTGAAAAATTTGAAGTTTGTGCGGTTTGTCGAGTCGTTCACCATTGTGCACGCCACCCTCGATATGCCCCAGAAGTGGGGGTATGTCATGGATAAGCTGGCGGCGGCATCGAGTTTCAGCTACCAGAACACGGCAGTTTGTTTTTATGGGCATACTCATCAGCCTTGCGCATTCATTCGCGACGGCGTGGTGAAGGGAGGCCAATTCGAGAGGCTGCGCGTTGAGCCTGGCAAAAAATACTTAATCAATGTCGGTAGCATCGGCCAGCCGCGTGATGGCAATCCGCTGGCGGCTTATGTGATCTACGACATGATCGCAAACCAGATTGTTCTCAAACGGCTGCCTTACGACATCAAGGCGGCTCAGAAGAAGATTTTGGCGGCGGGATTGCCCGACAAATGCGCCACGCGGCTGGAGATCGGAAAGTGATGGCGCGAACATTATGGACGGCGTTCCTTTTACTGATCGCATCCAAGGCATGGGGACAGGTCGGAGTCGACATCCGCTTCGAGAGGCGAGACTTCCTTCTTTTTGAACCGATCGAACTTCAGGTTCGCATCACCAATTACATGTCCGAACCCATCGACATGAGCCGCATGTCCGGCGGTGGGTCCTGGCTGGATTTTTACGTCACCGCCAACGAAGATGAGCAGATCGATCCTACCGAAAAGCAATTGAAAGTGCCGCAACTGATGCTCCTTCCAGGGGAAATGAAAACGGTCACGGTGGACCTTCTGCCCCGATTTCTGCTCCGTGAGCCTGGAGAGTATCAAGTGGTTGCAGAGGTGACGCATCGCGGCAAAACCGTCAACAGTAAGCCTGCGAAGTTCACCATCTCCAACAGTCCGAGCATTTGGCAGCAGGAATATACGGCGCCAGCAGATTCAAAAGATCCCAATAAAGAAGTGCGTCCGAGGCTTTATTCATTGCACATTCATGGAGTGAAACAGACCCATATGCTTTATCTGCGCATCCAAAATCCAGAGGCTCACCGGGTTTATTGCACGACCCCCCTCGGGGATGTGGTGAATTATGGGGATCCCAAGGCTCGCATCGACCGGCAGGGAAACATTCACATCCTGCATCAGTCGGGCACCCGCATTTTCACGTACACATCCTTCTCACCGAATGGAAAGAATTTGAGCACGCGCTTTTTCTCGAATGTCAGCTCAAATCCCGTGATGTTCGCCGCGTCGGATGACGAAACCATGGTGGTTGGCGGTGAAGAGCTTTTCGAAAAGGACGACAAGGTAGAACAAGTCATTCCGACCGCACCTCTCGCTCGCTCGCCGAGTCAAGACCGGAAATGATATGGCAGCGAAAATATTACTCATAGGTGCAGGCCGTTGGGGGGTGAATCATCTCCGGACGTGGTTGACGCTTGGAGCAGACCTTTATGTCGTCGATGCGAATGAAAAGCCGCTTCAAAAATGCCGTGACATGGGCGTGCCTCCCGATCATGTGGCAAAGCATCACAAAGATTTTTTGCCGCTTGTCGATGCCGTGGATATTGTGACGCCTGCCGAAACCCATCATTCGCTCTGCTGCGAGGCGATCGCTCTCGGAAAGGATATTTTCGTCGAAAAGCCGCTCGCGCTCTTCGAAGCAGACTGCCATGATATCGTCAAGCGTGCCTCGGAAAAAAAATGCATTTTACAAGTGGGCCATATTTTTCGTTACGAACCGCCGTCACAGTTCGTTAAAAAGCTCGTCGACGCGCGGCTCATGGGGGACGTGAAATGGCTGCGTGGCAATTTCAGCGGCTTCAAGCGTCCGCGTTCCGACTCCGGCGTGACGATGGCGGATGCCATTCATTTTGTCGATCTCTTCAACTACTTCGTTGGGAAGGTGCCTCGAAAGGTGCATGCGCGGCTCCTGGATGTGCTTGGTCGGGGCATGGATGACAATGCATGGCTCTGGCTCGATTATGGCGACATTTTCGCCACCATTGAGGTGGGTTATTTTTCGCCGCTTAAGAAACGCGAGGTGCTGGTGGTTGGAACCGAAAAATCAGTCGTCGTGGATTATACCGTTCAGCAGGATAAGGTGAAAATTCACGCCAATCATCACCGGCAGGAAAATGGAGAGTGGAAAGCGGTTGAAGGCGATATCCATACGACGGAATTCGATCCAGAAGAGCCTTTATTGATCGAACTAAGATCTTTTTTGACGAGCATCAAAAAACGTACTCCGCCGCTCGCTGACGGACAATCCGGCATCGATTCGGTCCGTGTGGTGCAGGCACTCCTGGAATCGCACAAAAAAGGCGCGCCCGTAGCGATTCCGATCTCAAGCTCCCGATAGAGGAGCAAGAGATTGTCAACCGGGTTTTGGCCCCAATCCCTGATTATGCTCGATCATTATGGTAATAATTCGCCGGAAATCTTCCAGCCCAACGATTGGAATGACAATGGCATTGCGGCGGCCATTAACATCTTCGGTGATTCGCAAAAACCGGCCTCGAGGATTTTCGTTTAAGTCGAAAAAAAACTGTTTGCGTTCAATCTGCACCTTCTCACTAAACAATGGCTCGTTCACTCATACCTCACAATTATCGCTACGGGTACTGTGGGGCCCGTAATCCCGGCACACGCAATTTGGGTGCCTTCGTCAACCCAATCTCCACGTCAGAGCAACGCACGACGAAACAGCGAAGGCCAACTTTATCCTACACCTAAGCAACGTCAACCGGTTATTTGAAAATTAGATTAGATTT
>Ga0207037_10049_pt1 | contig 40829 bp, 24 predicted proteins | sample Alteio_BWMinCont_75_FD_153268 | JGI IMG/M metagenome (GOLD analysis project Ga0207037, IMG submission 153268) | Enriched cells from forest soil in Barre Woods Harvard Forest LTER site, Petersham, Massachusetts, United States -... | ecosystem: Environmental > Terrestrial > Soil > Temperate forest >... | reverse complement strand
ACAAAAACTGCAAAATAATGACTACGATTTGATACTTATGGATATTGAGATGCCCAATATGAATGGATATGAAACGGCGCAAATGATTAGAAACGAGTTGAAACTGAATGTATATATTATTGCCATGACTGCTAATGCGATGGCTGGCGAAAGGGAAAAATGCATTGCCTATGGTATGAATGCCTACATTCCAAAGCCTGTTTCCATTCAACTATTATTCGAAAAAATAAACGCAATTTCCATTGCAAAATTCGGCATCCCGGATAAAGCGCCACAAATCGAAACACCTCAAAATACAGCTCCGAAGAAACTAATAAATCTCGCTTTCCTTTTTGAAAACATGGGCAATAAAAAAGCGGAGATAATAGAGATTATTGACATATTCTGCGAACAACTCCCGGAAGATATGAAAGAGCTATCTGCGGCCATCGACAGGATAGATTATGAAAACATCCGGCAATATGCTCATAGAATGAAATCTACATTATCGCTTATGGGGGTAGAAACCATGCTTACCCAATCTAAAAAAATTGAAGCAAAAGGTGCGGAGGGTACTGGAATTGAAGATATTAATGATTTGTATACATCTTTGCATTCTTATTACGAAGAGGTATTAAAAGAAGCCAAGGAAGAGAAAAACAAACTGATGGCCTCTAGTTAACTACATCCCCCCTAATGTATTATCGTATAAGTAATTTATTTCTTGTTGCTTTTCTAGTACTGAGTTTTATTCAGATTCAAGGCCAAAACACACCACTACGCGACACGATTAATGTGGACGTTGCTTTTGACACAGCCCGTAAAATGGCCTTCAATGGAAGGCGGCCGGAAGCAATTGCATTAGCTAAAAGAATTTTAAAAAAATCACCCGGATATTCCGACGTACGAACTTTTTTAGGCCGTATTTACACCTGGAACCATCAATATGATTCGGCCAGGATGGAATTTAACCAAGTACTTGCAGCCAAACCCACAGACGAGGATACCCGTTGCGCCCTGGTAGATTTAGATTACTGGTCCGGTAATAGCAAGGCAGCCATAAAAGAGGCTGATACCGGACTTATGTATAACCATAATTCACGCGATTTGCTATATAAAAAAGCGAAAGCAGTAGCAGATACCGGAAATTACAAAGCAGCCTACATTCTAATAGATACTCTTTTAGCACACAATTCGAATGATGCGCAGGCTATAGACTATCAACTATCATTACGAAGAAAAATGGCTGTAAATGATATTGGACTTATTTATTACCTAGATGTTTACAATACACAATATGCTAATCCCTGGACATTAGCCTCACTCTCCTATTCCGACCATACTAAAATGGGAACTGTTATAGCACGTTTAAACTTTGCCAATCGTTTTTCAAATGCAAATGGGGTGCAATATGAGATAGATGCATATCCCAATATATCAAAACGGTTTTATGCTTTTGTAGATGCGGGATACTCTTCTTACACCAGCTTGTTTCCTAATTATATGTTTGGAGCTTCCTTATATAGCAGCCTTCCGAAAAGTTTTGAGGTCGATATTGGATTCAGGTATCTTTATTTTAGTTCTCCTGCTACTCTTATTTATACCGGGGCCATTGGAAAATATTATAAAAATCTATGGTTTTCATTAAGGACATATATAGTTCCGGGAAGCTTTAACAGCTATTCAGAATCATACTTATTAACTACACGGTATTACATGGGCAGTGCTGACGATTACTTTAGTTTAGTATTAGGCACCGGTATATCGCCCGACGATAGGTCATTGGTCGACCTGGTAAGCAATCCAAAGCTTAAAAGCGATGAGGCAAAATTAAGTTACCAAAAGCTGTTTAGCAGCGAATGGCTTTTCAGTATAGGTGCCGGCCTGGTGCGCTCTGATTTTACAAGAGGAAGCAGCGACCTCACTGGTCTCGATTATAGCTTCTTTGTTGGCCTTGATATATTATTTTAAGTTTACCTGCTATGCGCGGAAGAGTCTACATTATTGTGATTGCTCTCATATTTACCCCATTATGGATGTGGATTGCATGGTTACTCACCCCAAAAAAGGTGATGAATGTTGTAATAGTTGACAAAACCGTGCTGAATAGTAAATGTACGGAGCATTGTTCATTTACCTGGATTTTAATTAACAAGCGTTACTGCAAGCCCAATAAACGATTATACAGCGTATCCAAAGACTACTATGGTTTCTTTCCGAAAGACAGTGAAAAATACATAGTGCATGGGCTTGAATCACTTTCCTATTCACAATTAGATAGCCTGTCAGACACAGCCGATATGACTTACTTTACAGATACATACGGAATTTACTACAATGAATGGTATCTGCACCATGATATAAAAGAACGGTCACATATCATATATGGAGGTATGACACAAAAAGATCTATACTTCCTAAAGAACATGAAAAACAAGCATAAGCTTATTCTTACTGAATTTAATGATATAGAATCACCCACAAGTGATGGTGTGAGTAGAGAATTTCAAGAAATGTTTGGGCTGCATTGGACCGGTTGGGTAGCTCGTTATTTTGACCAGTTAGACACTACAAAAACAGATGAAATACCCCGGTGGCTTGTACGTGGTTATGTGCAAGAACACAAAACAGATTGGCACTTTAAAGGTTCAGGTATTGCTTATGTGAACGAGGATACTCGAGTAGAAGTCTTATCACACACCACAGACCTGAAAGAACTTGTACCTATAATTGAAACACAGGACAAATGGAAAAAATATTATGGTGTTGTTTCCAAGATAAAATACCCTTATTGGTTTGATATTATGTTCAGTGATAAAACCAATGAAATTGTATCAGAAATATCGGTTAAACCAACAGCCCGGGGTGATTCGATCCTGGCTAAAAATGGTATTCCATCAACATCTCCTTCGGTTATTGCCCATGACAGCGACAATTATAAATTCTACTACTTTACGGGCGATTTTGCAGATGACCCTATAGACCCGGCTCTTTCCGATTACAGGGGAATTGTGACCTTACGCTGGTTTTTATACAATAAACAGAATGCTGAAAGAGAAAGCTTTTTTTGGGAATACTATCTGCCTATGACTGAGAAAATATTGGGTGATTATTATAAGCACCTTCATAAAAAGTAGTCTGCTCTCGGAATTTAATTATACCCGGTTATACAAAATTTGATCTTTCTTCCTGTATTTCACTCATCGCTTCTTCATTCAATGCAACGACATCAGAAAAAAGTATTTTTATTTTTTCAAAATTGCTGCCCGAAGCAGCCAGCAGCTCCATTTCATTAAGCATATTTTGCAGTTCGGTCATCCCCATCAAAGAAACGGCAGATTTTATTTTGTGGGCGCATTGTTTTATAGCCTCATAATTTTCTGTAGTAACGGCGTGTTCCAACAAGCCCATATCTTGAGGAATTTGTTCGATAAAAAGATCTATGGTTTCCCGGATAACATCTTTCCGGCCATTCATAGATGTAACTAAAAATGTAAGGTCCGCCGCTTTTTTAGCTTTGTTATTCTGTCCTTCCTTCTTAAAAGCCGCATTATACATCTTTACAAATAAGGAGTCGGCCTTTATAGGCTTTGAAATGTAATCATCCATTCCCATTTTTAGACATTTTTCCCTTTCTCCCGCCATGGCATTAGCCGTCATAGCAATAATGGGTATTCCGCTTTTAAATTTTTTTCGGATTATGTCCGTTGTTTCATACCCGTTCATTTCAGGCATTTCAATATCCATCAATACCATATCATAGTTTTTCTCTACAAATTTCTCAATGGCCTCCTTCCCGTTTCGGGCAATATCAGTGTGAATTTTATAGTCTTTAAACAAACTTTGTATGAATTTTATATTGATCAGGTTATCCTCAACCATTAAAATAGCAAGCTTGCTTAACTCTTCCAGATTTATTTTAGTAATTGTTTTATCAACTTTCTTCTCCGCATCATCCGCTTTTTTAAATGGCAGCGAAAAAATAAACTCCGAACCAATGCCCTCTACACTTTTAACAGTAATCTCTCCGCCTTGCATTTCAACCAATTGTTTGGCAATACTAAGACCTAACCCGGTTCCGCCATAATGCCGGGTAGTAAAAGATTCAGCCTGCCGGAAACGCTCAAAAATATATTTTAGCTTATCCTCCGGTATCCCCACACCGGTATCCTTTATTGAAAATTCAATGATATAGCGGCTTGCTTCTATGTTCAATACCCTTGCTAAAACGGTCACACTACCCTTTTCAGTAAATTTAAGAGCATTCCCGACCAGGTTAATAATAATTTGTGTGAGCCTTGTTGGGTCTCCTATTATCGTATCCGGCATATCAGGCGGGTATTCGAATGTCAGTTCCAGTTTTTTTTCAACTGCCTTAGGCATCATCATACTATGTAGCGAGTGAAACAGCTCCTTAACACTTATTGGACTTTTCTCAAACACCATTGCACCGGACTCTATTTTTGAAATATCAAGCACATCATTAATAATCCGCAGTAAATTCTCACCCGAGCTTTTAATAGTCTCCACATAATCCCTTTGCTCTTCATCAAGGCTCTTTTTAAGCAGCAGTTCAGTAAAGCCCACAATCGCATTCATAGGGGTACGAATCTCATGGCTCATATTGGCTAAAAACGCTTCCTTTAAATGCGCTGATTCTTCTGCCAGCTTATTAGCTTCAATCAGTCTGCGTTCCGATTCCTTTAATGTAGTAATGTCGTAATTAATAGAAAGCGTACATTTTCTGCCTTTTAAAGTAAGGGTTTCAGCAGAAGTTAGCATATCTATCATCCTGCCGTCCTTATTACGGATCACCAGCTCGGCATTTTTCATAGTACCGTGTTGCCGTATATTTTGCATAATTCTTTCGCGAGACTTCACATCTACCATTATTCCCACCTCCACTGAACTTTTACCAATTATCTCTTCCCGTGAATATCCTGTAAGTTGGGCAAAGCTATCATTGGCTTCTATATATTTCCCCGTCTCACTATCATTTATGGCAAAAGCTACCGGGCTTATGGCAAAAGCTTTATAAAACTTCTCTTCACTTTCCTTTATTTTCCTGTTAGCCTCTTGCATATCTGTTATATCTTCAAATATAGATATGGCATATTCTACCTCACCTTCTGCATTAAAAACCGAAGTAGCGTTTACTCTTAATGGTGTATTCTTTGGTTTCTTTAGTACCTCCATATCATCCACCAGCACATTCTTTTCTCCATTAATTGCCCTTACTAAAGGGAGCTTTTCAGGAGGATACATTTCATTAGTGCCAGCCTTAACAATGGAATAGATTTCAGATAGATTTTCGGGTGTAGCATTGGGCATTAGCCCCTTGCCTAAAATTTCAGCAGCCTTATCATTAGCAAAGTAAAGTTTCCCATCTTTCCCCAATATAAGGATGCCAAGCGGAATACTATTAAGGAATTTCCTCATGAGCAATTCACTCTCTTTTACTTTCATTTCGCTTTTTAAGCGCTGTTTATAATCTCTATTGAGTAGATAGTAGGAAATAAGTATAATGAATAGGGTTAGTATTACACCTATAATTATAAATGTAACAGCCCAGCTATAACTCTTTTTTGCACGGTCGAGTCTTTGCGCAAGGAGGAGTCTTTCTTTCAACGTAAATTCATTAAGCAGCGTCTTTAGCTGTTTCATAATAATTTCTCCTCCTCTTGTAAGAAGAATGGTTTGGCTTCCTGCAAACCCGCTATTTGCACGGGCATTAATTACCTGCTGAGTGAACCTTACTTTAGCAGCAATAAGCGTATTGATGGAATCAAGAAGGACTTCTTGTCCGGGATTATCTTGCACCAGATTTCTGATTACGAAATATTTATCCTGAATACTCTTTATCCCTGATTTATAGGGTATAAGGTAACTAGAATCACCTAGTATAACAAATCCTTTCTCATCAATTACTATATCTTGTATATCGGCGAGAACACTATTGGCCTCCGCAATAACCTGTTGGGTATGATTTACCCATTCAGTCGCTTTTTTATAATTATAGGCGCTGCGATATGAATACACGCTTATGGTAGCCATTAAACTACCCAGCAAAAATGTAATGAGAGCCCTAACTTTTGCAGGCATATAAATTATCGTTCTTAAATCGATGCAAAATAAGGATTTTTTTTTCTTACCATCTAATTGAAAGAGTATTTAAAAAAATAAACTTAAAATTCAACGGATATTTATTTATCGGTACATTATCTGCACTAACTGCATAATTTGAATGATTAACTGCAAAATCAGGCTTAAAATCCATATCACATCATAGCTAATATTCATACAGATATCTATGTTTGTATAAAATTAGTCAGCAGAAACGGCAGAGGAATGAAAACTTTTATTGTATCCCTACTCCTTTTGTTTTCAATTATTATAGCCCGGGGTCAATCACCTCAAATAGATTCGCTGAATACCTTGCTGAGAAATTCTGTTCGGGAAGATACCAACAAGGTGAATACCCTAACTGCCTTATGTGGGGAATTACTCAAATTCCGCAAGTACGATACGGTATTGATAATTGCAAAGGAAACACAGGTTCTATCAGAAAAAATCCATTATAAAAAAGGAATAGGCACAGCTCTCTTAACTAGCGCTGTATGCAATTATAACTTGGGCAATTATTCTACAACAGAAGATAATGGATTAAAGGCTTTGGCCTTATTCCAGGAGATAAATAATAAAAAAGGGATAGTAAGTGCCCTGTCGAAGTTAGGTGCTACTTATTCCCAATTATGCAACTATACTAAATCGTTAGGCTACCTCTTCAAGGCCCTTGTCATTAATGAAGAACTTGACGATAAAAAAAGCATAACTTACAATCTTACTAATATCGGGCTCAATTATTATTACTTAGGTAATTACTCCGAGGCATTGGAGTATCATTTTAAAGCCCTCACTATTTGCAAGGAAATAAATGACGAAAAAGGACTTGCAAGTGTTCTTGAAGATATAGGCTCTGACTATGGCAGCCAGGAAGATCTTTCCAATGCACTGAAGTACTATACACAATCGTTACAAATAAGTGAGAAAATAGGAGAAAGAAACTCAAGCGCCCATGATCTTATCAATATTGGCAATATTTACTTTGAACAAGGTAATGACTCTGTTGCGCTTACCTACTTTTTCAAAGCATTGAATATATTCCAGGATATAAAATATAATATTGGAATTACACTTTGCCTTCTTGATATTGGAAACACATATAAAAAGGAAGGAAAAAATTCAGCGGCATGGGAAAATGATTATAAGGCATTGGTTCTGTCAAGAAAAATAGATTATAAACGCACTATAGCAAAATGTTATATCGAATTGGGCAGACTTGATATATTGAAAAAAAATTACAAGGAAGCAAAAATCTATTTTGATTCTTCGCTTGTAATTTCAAAAAATATCGAAGTAAAAGATATAATACAAGATGCTTATCGAGGATTGTTTCAACTCGACAGCGCAATAGCTAACTACAAAGAAGCATTAGGAAATTTTAAAAAATATATAGCATTTAAAGACAGTATAGTTAATGAAGCAAACCAGAAGAAAATAGTCCAGGCCGAAATGAATTATGAATTTGAACAAAAACAAGCATCTGCAAAAGCTGAACAAGATAAAAAAGATGCCATACGTAACGCAGAGGAAATTAAGCAGACTGCAGAATATAAGACACAAAAAATAATCACTATACTTATTGCATCTATTGCTGTAATACTTATTTTGCTCGTTATAGTAATATTCCAGCGGATGAGAGGGGCCGAAAAGGAAAAACTAATGGTGGAACAGCAGAAATCGTGGCTGGAGCTAAAAGCATTACGTACCCAAATGAATCCCCACTTTTTATACAACACCATTAACTCTATTCAAAGCTATGTATTAAAAAATGATACAAAATCGTCCGTCAATTACCTTGCCCAGTTTGCAAGTTTAATGCGTGGAGTGCTTGAAAACTCGCGGAAAGATAAAATTACACTGTCCGATGAAGTAGAAGGCCTATTCAACTATCTTGATTTTGAAACAATGCGGTTTCCCTCCAAATTTAAATACCAAATTAAAATTGATAATCACCTTGACAAGAATAAAACATTACTGCCTCCCCTTCTTATACAACCCTATGTGGAAAATGCAATATGGCATGGCCTGATGCATATGCAAGATGGAATTGGACAAGTAACCATTATCTTTGAAAAAATAGATGGACATATTATGTGCGTTATTGACGATAATGGCATAGGTAGGAAAGCTGCGAAAGAGTTACGGAATAAATTACTCCATAAGCCTCACGGAATGTCTATAGTTGCGGAAAGAATGGAATCGATGAATAGAATGTACCACTGGGATATGAAAGTACACGTTATTGATAAGGTCAATGAAGATGAAGTATCTACAGGTACCAGGGTGGAGCTATACCTCCCACTGATTTTAAATACCGTTTTATATGATTAAGGCATTAATAGTAGATGATGAAATAAAGGGAACTGAGACCCTCCGGCTGCTGCTGAAAGAGCATTGCCCCGAAGTACAGGTAATGGATGTAGCTTATTCAGCAGATGAGGCAATTAGGAAAATTAGCAACTTAACACCCGATTTGGTTTTTCTTGATATTTCAATGCCTTATGTGGATGGATTCTCGTTGCTGGATAAAATAGGCACCATTCATTTCGAAATAATATTTGTTACAGCCCATAGCGAATATGCAATTAAAGCGTTCAAGCGCAATGCTGTTGATTATTTACTCAAGCCTATTAAACCTTCAGAACTGGTTAATTCAGTTAAAAAATGTCAAAAAAAATTAAGCCAGTCTGCTCACCTGCAAAAATTGCAAAACCAGTTATTCTTTTTTAAAGAAGCGCTCACCATACATAAAATTGCCATTCACAACCGCACGGAAATAATGCTGGTAGATATAGAAGACATTATATGGTTTGAAGCAGACCGCAATTATTCTATAATTCACCTTATGAATGGAAAAAAAATTACATCTACCAAGCCGCTTGCCGATTATGAAAAAACAGTCCCGGAAGAAATATTTTTACGCATCCATAAAAAGAATTTAATAAACCGGTCGCATATTAATACGTTTAAAAAAGGAGAACGGCTAATTATAATGGTAGATGGTTCTGTCTTAGAAGTCTCCCGGTTAAAAAGCCCCCTTATACTTGCAGCATTATCCGGTTAAATAAGTTTATCATTGCTTATCCCCTGCTTACTCAGCAAGCGATTTAATACTTGATGATAATACCCATATAACAAGTAATAATATTCCTATCAGAAAGAATACCATATAATTCGTAAACGTAAGCGATTCGATAAAGGAAGGACTGCTCTTTTCGTCTACTGCAGTCTTTTGGGCAGCAATAGTTATATTATCTGTTCCGATAGAATTGACAGGTGTTACATTAGAACTACCCGATGATGCTGCAGCGACCTGGGGTGTGCCTTCCGTTTTAATAAAAGCCAGTATGGTTTTAATATCATTATCAGATAAAGCCTGGTCCGGGGGCATAGGTATTTGGCTATTATCATTGAAAAGCTTAACAGCATCCTTATCTCCTGCCTTTACCATTGTTTGCGAACCTTGTATCCATTTTGATATCCATTGTTCGGAGTGCCTGTCTTGCACATCTTTAAATCAGGTCCAACCAACTTTCCTTTTCCTACGGTGTGACACGCACCACAATTGTTTCTAAATAACTCTGCCCCGTCTTGTGCATATATAGTTAAAAGGGGAATTACAGTAAGTGCTAATGCTATTATTACAAGTTTTGTTCTCACTTATGCTATAAAACACATCCTTCTCAATTATCAGTTCCGGAAGCAACCGTAATAAAGGACTGCATAACTAACCAGGAGAACTTCTTCAAGCCCATGTGTACTTTATATTATGGGTTGGTACGTTCAGGCAAGTTGTATTGTTCGCTGGCCACGTTTTATAAGTATGCATCCCTGATATTCAGAAGAAGAACTGCACTGGTGAAAGAAAAGTCATCATCATTCAGGGCAACCAGAGTGTTTGAATACCTCCATATTGATACTACTTTCGTACCAACCGATACAGAAGGCAGCAGAAGAGTGGTATTTGTGAAAGATAATAAATCAAAGGCATTGCTTCATAAGGCGATTGTACCGGATGGGAAATCAGATTATATCCGCGACTTATTAAAAACAACATTTGAAAAGTACAATTTGTTCAATACAACCGAACCAATTAATATTATCAGCGATGGCGGTTCGGAAAACAAAGGAAAAGTATTTGAATGGGTTAGAGGTTTGAATAATTACAAGGTTCTAAAACTCACGGCCAGGGTGAATTTTGACTATACAAACAATATGATTGAAAGCATATTTCATATTTTCAAAAATGAATTTATAGGAGACAGAAAGATTCATGATGACTCAGGTCTTCTGAAAGAACTTGATGCTTTTGATGACTATTATAATTGGCATATAAAATTTAGTTTATTTAGCGTTGTAAATCACTTTCCCCTCCCCTACCAATTCTTCACTCTCAGTAATTACACGATAAAGATAGACTCCGCTTGGCTGAGCTGTTAAGTTAATGGTGTTGTTGTTTTGGCTTTGTGGTAAGGATTCTGAATATACTTTCTCCCCAAGTACATTATAAATTTCAATATTATATGCTGTATTAACGTTCGACAGGGATAAATTAAAAGTGCCGTTGCTTGGATTGGGGTAAACACTTATTAACCCAGTAGGTATAATCAATTTATCAATTCCGGTGCCCTTATCACTAATGCTAAAAATAACTCCATCGGAATATTTCCCACCAAACTCTGTCATGCCGTATAACGAATTTCCAACAGCTATTAATGAGCCACGGGGAGCATATCCTCCTCGAAGATTGAAGTTATACAAGTCAGTAAACCCGGTTCCATCAGTATTAATAGAAAAAATGTAACCACTATCATTTTTTTGGGAGCGTCCGTATGTTCCAAAACCTGCCATACCATACAATGTATTTCCTAAGAGCAATAAATCTCCCGTGGGCCATTGTCCGTATGGTTGATTATTAAGACTCAATAGGTTAATATACCCGGTCCCATCTGTATCTATAGAGAAGATATTGCCCTGTGCATCGTTCCCTCCGGCCATAGTCATCCCATATAATTTATTGCCTGAAACAATTAACGAACCCTGAGGAGTTTCACCGTTTGATCCTGTATCATCAAAATTCCAAATGTCAATGTATCCTTTGCCATTGATATCAATGGAGAAAATAAGACCAAAACTATTTGCTCCTCCTCTCGATGTCATTCCATATAATTTGTTTCCTGAAACTGCTAAAGAGCCAAAGGGCTCATATCCATTTGTGCCATTAAAATCAAGTATATCTTTATAATTACTTCCATCCGTATTAATAGAGAAAATACAACCATCATTGTATTTACCTCCAGCTTCTGTCATCCCATATAATACACCTCCTGAAAGTACTAATGAGCCTAGGCTGATAGACATCTCACCTGCAGTGTCATTAAAATTGTGCAACACTTTGTACCCTTTACCGGTAGTATCAACAGAAAAAATAGTACCATAGCCCAACGTGCCACCCCCGTTGGTAATACCGTATAACGTGCTACCTGATAGTATTAATGAACCTTGTGGGTCTTCTCCATTTATTCCATCAAAATCGAACAGGTCCTTATAATTATTCCCATTAATATCTATAGAAAAAATAAATCCATATTTATATACTCCTCCTATTGGTGTCATTCCATATAATAAATTATTTCCTGAATAGGTTAATGAGCCACAAGGATTGGCACCATTTGTATCATCAAAATTAAGGAGCACTGTATATTGTGCTTTGATTGTTTCAATGCCTACAGAGAGTAAGCCAAACAGCAAAAGACAGGCATTTCTCATGAGTATAAACTTTATTTCTGAATTATAACTTTCCCTTCGCCCACCAAATCCCCCGTCTCTGAAATGATACGATACATATATACCCCATTGGATTGAGAAGATATATCAATTGGGTAATTTGATGATTGTGTAATTTGATAAGAGGAATACACTTCCTCTCCCAATACATTATATATTTCTACTGTACTATTAATTCCTAATTTGTAATTGCTAATTACTAATTGGAAAGTGCCATTGCTCGGATTAGGATACACTTTTACCTTTCCACTTTCTCCTCTCATCTCACTTACACTTGTTGCATAATCACAGTCTACCGTATCACACCCCAGGCTGTCAGTTTTTACAACCCATATATTCTCTGTATTTCCATATGTGAAACCCGTGGCAACAAATCCTCCATCTGGGGTTAATTGTATATCATACAAATAATCTTCTTCAGCTGGAGATTCCATTTTATAATATCGTCTCCATTTTTCATTGCCATTCGAATCTGTACGTAGGATACAGCCTATAAATGCACTACTATCCCCACCACAACTTATTATATCTCCATTCGGCAGTTCCTTTATTGAAAATAGCACGAAAGATCTGCAATTTTGACCATATTGTTTTGCCCATTTTACACTCCCGGTACTTGAAATTTTTGTCAGATATATTTTACCATATTGTTCCCCATTACCAGTTAAAGAATCATCGTATCCCCCACAAACTAAATAACCCCCATCCCGTAAGGATAGTACATAGTCGGGATCAACCAAACAAACCTTGTCATAAATATAATTAGTCCATTGAGGATTTCCCGCAGAATCTGTTTTCATAATGAAGATACTACCACCACATTCAGAATTAGTATCTCCATCATACGAACAAAGAATATATCCTCCATCTTTGCAGGTATCTAATGATAAACCTTCCCTATAATGACTTGGCGCTCCCTGGTAGCTCTTTTGCCATATTACATTTCCTAAACTATCTGTTTTTTTTAGGGTCATTGTAACAAACGTACTCCCTTTTAAATAATACCAATCTCCACCAACTATATACTTTTTATCTCTTGTTACTTTAATGGTTATTCCTAATTCATCAGTGGAGTCATTATATATTCTTGTCCATAAAGTATCTCCCTTATCATCAAAGCGAAATAATGCCAGCCTATACCATGTCTGTGCAATATTACTTATGATTCCCGCTTCGATGTATCCTCCCCATGGAACTTTTGTTCCACCACCACCACCGGGTAAATTACCAAAAAAATAACCAAACCCTGGTTTTCCATAGGATTTGTTCCACATAATATTTCCTGACGTGTCTATTTTAGTCACCGAAATTTTTGTATAACTATTGGTGGAATCATCTGTTTCCCCATACAAAGCATACCCATCATTATAAACGGATACTCTTTGTGCATAACAGGCTATACCCGGAATAACATTATAAATCTTATTAAATCTAATAGCATGTTGAGCAGAAACGCTACTCAACATGCTAAAGAATATCACTAAAAAAGCTATATTTTTTAAAGTGTTATCTTTCAATCACAAGCTTATTCCTTTGTACAATTTTATTATCTTCAAATATAGTATAAAAATACATTCCTGGCGCTAAAGAAGATATATTTTCATTCACTATTGTGTTGCTTGATATTCCACTTGGTAACGACCAATTAGCTACTTTATTACCCACCATATCATACATAATAATATTCACCTCCTGAGCAGCAGCGTTTAAACTATACGCTATGGTAAGACTATTTTTAGCAGGATTTGGATAAAGTCTAAAGTCTGTACCGGGTGACGAAGAAGTTATATTATCTGTTGAACTTTCTCCTTTATTATGCTTAACTGGGTCATGACCACCTCCGAAAGTTAAATTAATAATAGGAGCAGCAAATTGAAGATTATATACATATTCCAACAAGCTCCTGGCTTGGGCAAAGCCCATATCATTCGAATCTCTGGCAATATATTGCAATTGGGAAGAATCGGATGAAAGACTTTTTAATGCAAAATAGTTGTTCGGTTTATATTGCAACCGCATTACTATAGGCATTAGATTGCAAAAATTAGTAAAGTTAGTATCCCCGGTTGTCGAAATGGTAGAAATAGTACTTTTAGCTGAAGTCGTATCTCCATTCATACTCTGCAAGGTTGCTTCTTCTGCTAGTTGTGTGTTTGATAAAGAATATCCTCCAAAATAACTAAATGCATTGAGAGCGCTATCTATATTTCCTGCAATCGTGTCATTAACATAATGATTGATAATAGCATTTGTATATATAGCAGATTCATTATTATAAAATTGTATGGATTCCTGTAATTGAGTGTGGGCTGATACACCTGTAATGGTATCTATTCTATACTTTTGTGCACTCGTATAACCGCTGGAATTAAGTATTGTTAGTACCGAATTGTCCAATGGGGCATTGGGTACTAAAATATTTCTCATAGTGTCGTAAGGTAAACCTAATGATATAATGTCACTCAATACTCCATCGGATAAATAGGGTCCGGCCGCAAGCATAGAATCCTGTAAACGTGCCGGTGTATAACCTGCAGATATATACCTGTATAAATGCACGGCATTACCAGAATCAAGAATAGTAGTTAAAGCGTTCGCGGTACCTTTATAAGTAGCCTGGGAAGTATACATTGTTGACTGACTCATCCACCAGATGGGAGAAGGAGGCGTACATGAAGTTGTAGGGTCACCCAAACAAGTAACTACATTGACCTTATTGTTATAACAACCTGCATTAGGCTCACTACCCGCACTAGCAAAATAATTAAATGTATTATCAGCACTATTATTATAAATATCGTATGCCTGGGGGCTTACACTTGTACATGTATTACTGAAGGCATTATTAGCAAATATTCCCGATGGATTACATGGATCTCCCTGGTCAGGAATATCCCCTGGGGCATTCCCTGAAGGAGTAACACTGATATCTGCAGTGTATATGGGTGAGTGAAAGGTATTGCATTGCAAAACTAAACCACTATTATTTCCTTGTATTTCCGCTCCAACCATCAATCCCTCCAAACTGCTGCTGTTACTAAAAGTATTATAACTGATTCTATTTGGGTTACTCCCTGAAATATTAGCCACCACAGCATTTGTATAAGGAGCAAGGCTTGAGGTGGAAAAACTATTATTTGTAACTATATAGTTAAAACAGTTTTGCAAGTAAATATTATCAACAATCGGAACGGATGCAGAGCCAAACCCTGTTTTTGAAAAAGTATTATTGGAAAAATTAGAAATCACACTTTGTGCCATAATATCGAAATAATTATTGGTAAATGTATTACCAGTTGCAGTAACACCATAATTATTAGCCGAGGTGGCCAGTATTCCATAGGAAAGGCTATCAAAATAATTCCCAGTACCACAGCAACCGGAAAATGATATACATGAACAATTAGTTACATTATAACTGGCATCTAAACTGTTAATGCCTATTCCCCTTGGATCCGAACCTGAAGTGTAAGCTTCATCGCATCGGAAGTGATTCCCCGTTAAATTTATACCATATACATGGTTAAGACAAACATGCACATTTGGAATAGTATAACCAACAGGCAGATAAGATGCCGGTGTAGTTTGGAAATTACATCCGTTGAAATAGCTTTTGTTAGTATATGTGAAACGACTAATATTTGGATTATAATAATTATACCATTGCATATCTATGGATTCATTATTATTAATGAAATTAGATCCTGATACCCCATATATATAACCTCCCGTATGATTATTATCCCAAGCGTCGTCCGTATTAATTTTCATAGTAAATATACCCAGATTCGCGTTAGAAAGAGTACTTGTTCCTTCCATTATAACTTGTCCTTGGTTGGTTGGTGAACCTCCCTGCGATAAACTTGCATTACCCCTTAACTCTATTCCATCCCATATTTCGTTAACACAGGAATTCATACTTGTAAGCGTACCCTTTACATCTAATCTGGCGCCCGGTTCAACCACGATTTTGCTTTCTACGCCAGTTTCGGCAATGTTGGCAAATTGAATATTAGCATCGGGAGCAATAGTAAGTGTATTTGGAGCCTGAATATCAACATAACCTTGCACCAAATAGTTACCAGTCCAGGTAGTATTACTATTTATGATTGTTCCATAGCGGATAACAGTAGCATTGGAAGGAGGGATTTTAAGCTGCGATGTAGCAGTTACGTATGCTCCGGAGCATTGTGGAGGCTCAACTTTTATTGCATAATAATCATCACCATTCAACTCAGTGTTGCCAGCCAGAATAAAACCGTTATCACTAGTGGCTGCAAAACCAAAGATACAGTTTGTTCCAACACCTTTTTGAATATTTGGTCCTTGGCATAATAAACCACTCTGTTCACTATTGATCATATATATCTGATCATATTGCTCATTGTCGCTTGCATCAAATTTAATGATATCATTATATACCCCTAAATGTACTCCATCAGGAATTATGGCATCAGGCGACGATACTAAATTAAATGATAGATCACCGCCAATTGCATACCCTCCATCCGCGGTTAAAGTAAGTTTCGGGCTAAAATCAATACCCTCAAATTGCCTCGTATACACAATTTTGTTTATAGTACCTGAAGAAAGGTCGATTTTTAATACTGCATCTTGCATAGTAAGGTATCCTCCCGGACCACTAGTGTATACAGAAGAACCAGGGGAAGAACCACACGTGACTCCTGTATAGAAATCAACAGGTCCATAAAGCTCTGTAGAGTTGCACCAAGTATTAACTAAAACATCACTACCGCTTACGTACTTTACCTGTGCTGCGAAGGCACTGTTTGCGGGAGGAACATTTTGTATTAGTGAATGTGTAAATGCCGGAAATCCGGCTGTTAAAGTTGAATTGGTAGGATCGTCTGTCCAACTAGTTGAACTACCATTTGTGACAATCCTCTGGCACAAAGCTTGTCCTGAAGAAGTTGGATAAACAATACCTGATGTTATATAATATTGTGAACCTGAATTATTATTTATTACTGCAATTCCTCCATATACTGTGGGGGCTGAAGAATTGTTAGGGTCATAATATAGTCCATAGCCAAGCTTAGAAGGGGTGGAATTTCCAAATGAATGGTCCAAATTAAAATCTTGATCTAATTTTATCAACATAGCTTCACCTGGTTGATTGGAAGTATTACTTTCCATACTAGCTACAGTCGCAATAATTAAACCAGTTGGAGCAGTACTATTAGATGAATTATAGACATAATCGATATTATCGAAAGAACCTCCCTGGTCAATTATTGGGTCAGTGGCAATAAGTGTAGGAGTAACAGTAGGGGTATTAACCCAATAATAATGTATTGTTTTATCAATCAGCATATTTGCCCAAAATTCTCTCTCCTTTAAGGCGCTATAAGCATCCCGAATTACGGTGCTGTCTGCATTTATTTCTACAGCATAAACATAATAATTGTCGGGATTATTGCCTGAAGGATATACATCGTTATTACCTGACGGACAAGATGGGCAATTACCCGGGGTGCAGGTTTTGCAAGTAACGCCATAAATGGAGGTGTTGGGCATAGGGAAGCCTGCTAAAAGAGAAGATGATGTACAAATATCTTCAGCGTATCCCCCTTCTGCAATAATGCCATATCCCCCCGTTCCAGCAGGATCAGTTACTTCTTTGATATTATAAAAACTGCTCATCACACTACCTGAAAAACACCCATCAACATCTTGAGTTCCTGGTCCAGAACCACCGACTAATGAATGTGGACCATAAATTGCGTCACAAGTATATGAAGTTGTGCCAAATGGATTACTACAACCTGGAGGAAGATAAACTTGTTCCCAAATCTTATTTCCATTGGCATCTAATTTAATAATAACAGGAATTGTGCTACATCCTGTATAATTAGTATATCCTGCACCATAAAAATATCCATCATGGCTTTGTATAATATCATATATCCAGTCTTGTCCTATTTGACCGGAATACCGACCCGAAGCGCCATAAGTCCATTGAACTATAGGAGGAAGTGCTAAAGAAGAGGCTCCTCCACCTGAACCCGTATTAACATTTACAGTAACAGATGATGAAGATGTACACGAACTGTTATCGGTAATGGTTACTGTGTATGTTGTAGTTACAGTTGGTGTGGCTGAAGGATTTTGACAAGTAGTACATGATAGACCGCTGGAAGGGCTCCATGAGTAGGTATATGGTGAAGTCCCCCCTGTCATTTCAGCTATTACAGAACCACTAGGGTTTTCAAGCAGGGATGCAGAAACAAATGGTTGAGTAATAGTTACCGTTGCAGAGCCCGAAATATTTTTGTTATCTGTGACTGTTATCGTATATTGACCTGCACTTAATGCAGATGCAGTACTTGTACTTTGGCTACCTGGCATCCAAAGATAGGAATACGGAGTAGTGCCATTACTTGCACTTGCTGAGGCACTCCCATTACTTAATCCATCACAACTTACATTAGATATAACGCTGGTTGTTACGTCTAAACTCAGATAAGTTACACGTATCCTATTGTTGCCGGCATCCGCTATATAATAATTGCCATTATTATCAAATATCAGACCCCTCGGATTATTAATTTCAGCAGAGGTAGCTTGGCCACCATCTCCAGAATATCCTGCTGTACCATTACCCGCAACAGTGTTAATAATACCAGATTTAACTTCCCGGATACGTTCATTATTATAATCAGTGATATAAAGATTACCCGAACCATCAAAAGTAAGATTGAAAGGATAATTTAATTCTGCCGAAGTGGCTGTACCTCCATCTCCTGAAAATCCTGCTGTTCCATTACCGGCAACAGTGCTGATAATACCTGATGCATTAACCATTCTAACACGGTTATTACTTGCATCTGCTATATAAACATTTCCTGAAGCATCAACTGCTACTGCAACCGGAAAATTCAATTCGGCAGAAGTGGCTGCACCTCCATCTCCCGAATAACCTCCGGTACCATTACCCGCAAATGTTGATATATTTCCTGAAACAGTGAATACCCTAATACAATTGTTACCTGCATCTGCTATGTAGATATTTCCAGAGTTAGGATCGACTGCTACACCATAAGGATTATCCAATTCAGCAGAAGTAGCTGCGCTTCCATCTCCTGAATATCCTGCTGTTCCATTACCAGCAACGGTAGTCATTGTTCCGACAGCACTTACTTCACGAATACAATTATTACCATTGTCTGCTATATATATGTTATTAAACATATCGATTCCAATACCCTTAGGAGACTGTAACTCCGCCAAAGTTGCATTTCCACCATCTCCTGAAAATCCTGCTGTTCCGTTTCCGGCGATTGTAATTATAGTTCCTGCTTTAGTAACTAATCGAATTCGTTCATTGCCGGGATCTGAAATGTATAGATTTCCATGACTATCGTAAGTTACAGAATATGGATTACTCAGCTTAGCCGAAGTTGCATTTCCTCCATCTCCTGAATAGCCTGCTGTACCATTGCCGGCAAAAGTTGTTATGATTTGGGCATTACTTGGTATGAAGAATGAAGAACCAAGCATAAAAAGCAAACAGATAACAAATTTCAGAAGAGATACCTTAAATAATGTAGAGGTTTTCATGATAGAAGAATTTTGTAGTTTTAAAATAATTTCATAGTACAAAATTTGGAATAAAAGTTGCTGAAAAGCAAAATTGCACCCAATCATCGTTTTTCTATACTAAACACTATAAAAGTTGTACTGAAACGATGTTTTGAAATATTGTGGGGGGAGAAGAGAATGATAAATACCCTGTTTTGGGATGGAAATAATAAATAAAAAACTTAATTATATAGAATGGATACTTGCCAAAAAGTTATTACGAAAACTGTGGCATAATTCAGAATGCAATGGTTTGCCATTGTCACTCACATCCCGCAATTTTATTAATGAATTATGCTCAAGCAAAGCTATTGCTTGTGGGGAAACTAGTTCAGAACGGTTTGATTGTAATAAGAATCCTGCAATTCCATGAATATATTCCAGCGAATATCCTTTAATAATTAATTTCACCCCACCCTTCAGATAGACCTCTATAAACCTATGTGAATTTTTAATTGTTTTGACAAATAAAATATCAGACAGCAAAACGTTTACTTTTCCATCATTTGTGTGAAAGAGTTCGTATTCATCCATAGAGTTCTTTGGATTCAATGAAAAGTATGCATTCTTTACAGAGCTTAAAAGCCTTTCTTTTATAATCGGTTTTGGAAACGCATCTATTGCTTCAATCGCATTCATTATCTCACTAAAATGTTTTGCCATTCCTGTAAATAATATTACAGGAGTTGGTTTTATTATATGCGCTAACGTGAAGCCATCAATATGGGGCATTACTATATCGACAAAAACAAGATCAGGCTTTTTAGTAGATTTAAGAAACTCTCGTGGGTCTCTGTAATAATCCATTATGGTTGCGTATTCGCAATCTTTAAGGTATTCCTTGAAAATATCGTGAATAGTTGGATCATCATCTACTAGTATGCATTGTAGCCTCCTTAGCATAATAGATTAATCAGATTTTAATGCCTTTTACCTATAATATAAAATAAAGATAGGAATATTTTATTAATATAGTATAAATTTGATGTTATTTATTCGGTTGTGGTATACGAGGTAAATTGAAAACTAAGGTTCTATTACTATCCTAATTCTTTCTTAATGTCTTAATTATATCTCGGATTAGACTGTAATGAAAGCTTAGTCATCTTTTCTACTTCAATGGGTTGCGTAACCAAATTCTCCCGTAACGTTACCTTGTATAAGATAAACTCCCCATCCTTTGAACGGATATTGTTTTAAGGATGGGAGGAAATTAGTCGTGTCAAAATAGGTTCCTTCTTCATATTGACTGTTGTATTCCCTATGATGAGTTTACTAAGTTGTCGCAACAAAATAAATAAAATGAAAAAAATATTGCATACCAATATTGCACATCTTCGTTTTTCAGGATGTTGTTCCCCTTTGGGGATTAACTTATAAAATATTGATTACCAACGTACCCCGGGCGGGACTTGAACCCGCACATTCGCAATGAATACAGGATTTTAAGTCCTGCGTGTCTACCAATTCCACCACCAGGGCAATAAGAACTAAGCATCACACTTAGCGTCCGTCAAACTGGCTTAGTGGCGGACCAGAGAGCGAAAGACGGGTCTCGAACCCGCGACCTCAACCTTGGCAAGGTTGCGCTCTACCAACTGAGCTACTTTCGCATTGATTTTAATAATAAATGAACTTTTTGGGGGTGCAAATATATAAGTTTCTGTATTACGTAGAAACTTATTCAACAATTTGTCCGTCTTTCATGGTAATTTTCCGGTCGGCCATAGCGGCTAATTCCTCATTGTGCGTAGCAATTACAAAGGTTTGTGACAAGGTATCCCGCAAATGAAAAAATAATTTATGTAGATCCCTTGCATTGGTAGAATCGAGGTTTCCGGAAGGTTCATCGGCAAAAACAACTGAAGGATTATTTATAAGCGCCCTGGCAACAGCCACCCGTTGTTGCTCACCACCAGATAGTTGCGACGGTTTATGCTCCAATCTTTCTTTTAAGCCCAGCAAAATTAATAACTCTTCAGCTCTATGACGGACCTCAGAAGCTGCAGTTTTAGCTATAAATCCCGGTATACACACATTTTCCAATGCAGTAAATTCGGGCAATAAGTAATGGAACTGGAATACAAAGCCTATTTGCCGGTTCCGAAAACGAGATAATTCACGGTCTTTCAGGCTATGAATTGGCATATTATTTATTTCAATGCTACCTTGGTCGGCACGATCAAGTGTACCAAGGATGTGGAGCAAGGTAGTTTTACCTGCCCCCGATGTTCCCACTATCGATACTACTTCCCCCTTCTTCACCTCCATGTCAATACCTTTTAACACATGCAGCGAACCAAATGACTTATGGATGCCTTTTGCAACTATCATGCAGCAAACGTAATGAAAAAGCGGAAATTAGCGACATCTATCGTTATCTTTGTTTTCCTATTAAAACTTGAAATGGAAAAGGAAAAAGAATCGCATCACTTTCCCGCTAAACTACAGTTGCGGTTGGACTGGAGCGAAATGGACTTATTTGGGCATATCAACAATGTGATGTATTTTAAATTTATACAGGCATCGCGGGTGAATTTTTGGGAACATGTGGGTTTTATGAATCGCTACTTTAAAGATAAAATAGGCCCCATTTTAGTTTCTTCGGGTTGCCAGTTTAAGAAACCACTCTTTTATCCGGATAATATAGTTGTAGAGGTACGTATTGAATTCATAAAGACTACCAGCATCGGGCTTCATCATCGCATATTGAACAGCAAAAACGAAATTGCAGCCGAGGCACATGATGTAATTGTTCTTTACAATTTTAACAGCAATGAAAAAGTTCCTATACCTATAGAATTAAGGGCAGCTATAGAAAATCTGAAGTAATTTTGTAGGAGAGCACTTGGGCAAATTTGAAAAGATTCATCTATCTCTTTCATGGCTTTTTATTATCATAAGATAATAAAAATCAATATATTTGTAGTTGAAAATCTATTCATAAAAATCAATCCATGAAAAAAAATACTTCCTTTTTATCGACACTTCTGTTTGTATTAATGGGCTTTATGTCCTATAACCAAGTTAAAGCAACCCCATTAAATATTACTATTACTGCACAAACCAACATTTTATGTAACGGAGGTACGAATGGCACTGCAACGGCAGCGGCAACAGGTGGCGCATCACCTTATACATATGCCTGGTCAACCACTCCACGACAATTTACTGCTACAGCAACGGGCTTAAGTGCCGGCACCTATACCGTGGGCGTAGTTGATGCTAATTTCTCTACAGCTACGGTAAGCGTTACTATTACGCAACCTACCCAACTTACTAGTAAAGCAATTCCTGTACTAATCATTACCTGTAATGGAGGATCTAATGGAATAATCTCATCTATTGCCTCAGGCGGAATTTCTCCTTATACATATTTGTGGTCTCCTTTGGTAGGCATAGGAGATACCGCAACGGGTGTGAGCGCAGGCTGCTATACTATGACAGTAACAGATAATAATGGATGTACAGCTACTTCCTCAGTGTGCCTTACACAACCTGCTGCTATCAGCATTGGCCACTCATCAACACCTGATAGTAATTGTGTGACTCCTGTCGGAACTATAACTGCAAAACCTTCCGGGGGGACATCTCCATATACTTATTCCTGGTCAGCAGGCCAGACTTATGCAACGGCCACCGGTTTATCAGGAGGTACTTATACATGCACAGTAACAGATGCCAATGGGTGTAGTGCGTCTGCCGCATTAAAAGTAGCAGGCCCGGTAAATAATTTTGCTCAACCAATTTGTATTATTACATTAGACACCTCCATTAATAAATGTAGGATAGTTTGGGGAAGAAACAACTCTCCGCCTGCCGGTGGTTCCGGGCACTTTAACATATATAAAGACACCAATTCCAACTATGTTTTAATACATAGCCAACCTTTAAATATACTGAGTGAGTTTACAGATTCTAGTTCCTACCCTTCGCTGGGGATTGAAAGCTATCGAATATCAACTGTAGACTCCTGTGGCGAATCGGCCTTAAGCCCTATCCATAGCAGCATTTATCTCACAGCTACAGCAGCACATAATGTATATATATTAAACTGGACAGCTTATTTTGGATTCACTCCTTCCAGATATATTATTCTGCGCGGTCCTTCGCTAAGCAAGTTGACGCCTATAGATTCTGTAGCTTCGAACGTACTTACCTTTCACGATACCCTGCCCCCATTAGGCTCCTATTATGTGGTTGAAGCGATAAATCCTAATGGCCCATGTGTTCCTACAACACATAGCGCCAATGCTTCCTTTTCACTGTATTCCGGCTCATTCTCGAATGGATTCAACAGTATATTGCTGGGAGTTGCCTCGTTGACTAATAATTTATCGGGACTTAAGGTATACCCAAATCCAAATAATGGCTCGTTTACTTTGAACTATTCTATGACCGGAAACGACCATGTTACCATCAGCATTATGAATGAACTCGGACAACAGGTTTATACAGAGCAAAAGCTGGCTAACAATGGACTGAACATAGAACAACTAAATATTTCAGGCCTTGCCGGGGGTATATATACCTTGCGGATACAAACGTCAAAGGGTAGTTCTGTACAAAAACTATCCATTTTCCAGTAGTAGCAAAACTGCTATTACTATAGTTTTAAAAAAGAGGGAAAATCATCCCTCTTTTTTATTTCCATTTAATGATTACATTTGGCAACCAAACACAACACACACCAAGCATGGCGACGATTAACAATATTCTCATTCCTACCGATTTTTCTGAAACAGCAACTCTTGCAGTAGCTCACGGAGCCAAAATGGCTCAACTGTTTAACGCAAAAATATTTTTGCTGCATTCTGTCGAAACAACCCTGTATACAGCAGGAATTGGAGAACCTGTAATGATGCCCGACATCCAGGATATTTATAAAGAAGCAACGGAACAGTTAAATAAAGCGTCGGAAGCCTTAAAAACAGAATACGCCGTAGCTATTACGCCCATTATAGCAAATGGTCGCCCGGCCGCTGCAATTGCCAGTGCAGTAAAAGAAAATAATATTGATATTATCATTATGGGTACGCATGGAGCCAGTGGGTTCGAAGAACTCTTTATGGGCAGCAATGCACACAAAGTGGTAACTATTGCCCCCTGCCCGGTAATAACCGTACGGCTCAATACAAAAACCATTGGTTTCGCCAATATTATTTTACCTATTGGCAATTACCTCCATTCCCGCCAAAAGGTGAATAATGCCATTGAGCTGGCTAAAGTATATGGCTCTACCGTGCATCTACTTGGCCTGCTTGATACCAAGGATAAGGAGGATGAAAGTAAATTTGACATTAAGATCGAAACCGTTGAAAATGCATTGAAACATGCTAACATCAACTACACTAAAAAAATAATACATGCTTCCAATCCGGCTGTGGAAGCCATGAAGTTTTCGGAGGAAATAAATGGAGACCTTATCTTGATTATGACCGAGCATGAATCTGACCTTACCGGGATGTTTTTGGGTGCCGCAGCCAAACAGATAGTAAACCATTCGAAAATACCTGTGATGAGTATTCGCCCTGAAGAAACTATGATTGACACTTTTAGCCCCGACGGAGGAACGGGCACTCTTTAATCCTCATTTTCCGGAATATTCTTCTTTTCACCCGTTAAAATGGCCTGATTACAAATAATCTTGCCAATTTAGGGGGTATATTTGCACTAAGCACTTGTTAGTTACGTTATTTTTTTGTATAATTGCATCGGTGTTATATCTGAGTTAAACTATTTCAGTCTGCATGTAAAAAAATACTATCTAAATGCGAACTATAGTTGAAAACGAGAAGAACCATTATTTTTCCCCAATGATTGGTATTAATTCTTAAATAAATCAATTATGAACAGCGCGATTATACATCGAATCCTTATTCCGGTAGATTTTTCCCCTGCCGGCGAATCTGCCATCAAATACGGAAGCTATTTAGCCAATAAATACCGGGCAGATATTTTTTTACTTCACATTTTAGAAAATCCCCACGCCTATCCGCCTGCTTGGTTCACCGATAAGAACGCAAGCAAAGGAACGATTGACGAAAAGGTGAAAGAAAAGATGGATGAATATGCCGAAGACATCACTAAAAAATATGGCGTATACGTACAAACCATTATAACAACCGGCAAGCCAGCCTTTAAAATTATTGCTACAGTTACCGAACACGATGCCGATTTAATTGTAATGGGCACCCATGGTGTGCAAGGCTTTGAAGCTTTCTTTATTGGGAGCACAGCACACAAAGTAGTCAATCTTTCTCCCTGCCCGGTGGTCACTATCCGCGAAGGCTTTGAATCCAGCGAACTAAAATCTATCGTATTACCAATTGATGAGTCACGCTACTCACGACAAAAAGTAAGCAACGTATTGCCGCTTGCAGCTAAATGCAAATCAACGGTGCATGTGTTAGGTATTGTTCAGACTGACGACAAATCTGACATAGCAAAACTCAACATAAAAATCAATACGGTTCAGGAAGCTATTGAGAAAGCAGGATTAACCTTTGTTCGCAAAGTGGTAAAAGGAAGCAATATTGCTATGGAAGCCATGAAATATGCAGAAGAGGTGAATGCCGATTTACTTTCTATTATGACTGACCACGAATCGGATATGACAGGCATATTTATGGGCGCTTTTGCAAGGCAAATTGTAAACCATTCCAAGGTACCTGTACTTAGCATCAAGCCAATTACAGGCCCCTACGAATCGGCAAGCTGATTTACATTATTATATAATTACGATTTAACCTGAATTCTGCATTTTTTTCAGGAATGTTTAGTTATTTTGCAGAAATTTGATTCTTCCCCGGGAATCTCTCGTTTAAACGAAATTTATTTATGCTCACAGGCTTGTTTATTGGTTTGCTCATTGGTTTTTTAGTAGGATACTTGCTATTAAAAACAACTTTACTAAAAAATAGTACCCCTAGCGGGGAAATAGAAAATCGTTACGTAAGTAAAGAACTTCACCAGGATACTTCTGAAAGATTACGCACTAAAGAATCTGAACTGGTTACCTCCACTAAGCAAATTCTTGATTTGAACACCCAGCTGGCAACACTGCGGACTGAAAAAGACGGTCAGATAGAAAAACTAAATACACTAAAACAGGATATTGAAAACCTTCACAACCAATCACGGGAGCAGTTTAAAAATCTGGCCAATGAAATAATGGAGGAGAAAAGCAGGAAGTTCGCCCTGCAAAATAAAGAGAGCATTGAAGCCATTTTGAACCCTGTAAATACAAACCTGAAAAGCTTCCAGGAAAAAGTAGAGAAATTATACAGCGATGAATCGAAAGACCGGAACACCTTAAAAGGGGAAATAAGTACGCTGATTACATTAAATAAGCAAATCAGCGATCAGGCCAACAATCTTGCCCAGGCGTTAAAAGGTGACAGCAAAACGCAAGGGAACTGGGGCGAAATAATATTAGAAAGGGCGCTGGAGCGTTCGGGGCTTGAAAAAGACAAAGAATATAGAATACAATACAGTTTGAAAAATTCGGAAGGAGATCGCCTGCAGCCTGATGTGGTGGTATTTCTTCCTAATAATAAGCATATTATTATTGACGCTAAGGTATCGCTTACTGCGTACGAGGCATTTGTAAACGCCCCAACAGAAGAAGAAAAACAACAATACCTGTTAAAGCATCTCGTTTCAGTAAAAAAGCATATTGACGAACTAAGCAGAAAAGATTATCAATCGCTTATCGATATAAATACTCTTGACTTTGTATTGCTCTTCATGCCCATTGAATCTTCGTTCAGCATTGCATTGCAATCGGATAATGATCTGTTTAATTATGCCTGGGACCGGAAAATTGTAATTGTAAGCCCCACTACCTTGCTTGCTACGCTTTACACTATTGCAGCGCTATGGAGACAGGAAAAGCAAGCCAGGAATGTTTTTGAAATAGCGGAAGAAAGCGGTAAACTTTACGATAAATTCTATGGTTTAATAGAAGACCTGCTGGATGTAGGAAAGAAGATGAACGCTGCAAAAATAAGCTATGATGAAGCTATAAAAAAAGCCTCAAGCGGCCCCGGAAATATTGTTAAACGTATGGAAAATATAAAAAAGCTCGGCGCAAAAACGGCTAAATCGCTTGATAATATTTCGACGGAATTGGTTAATAAAGCCCAGGAAGAATAACTAATTCCCATGAGTTCAATATTCAAAATGGGGCTTCAATATTCCGTGATATCGCCTATATTTGCAATACTACAACGGAAGATGAAAAAAAGCAGGTATCTATATAGCATTGGAATAGCATCCGCTTTTCTTCTATCGTTAATTGGCTGTTATAGCCCCACCAGGGTAAGCAATCAAAATATTGCAGAGCAATATAAAAATGATATACACTCCCTGCATCCTGAATTTAACCTGGTGCATGTTGACGATTCTATGTCGTTGCTCTATTTTAAAATAAATGAAAGTGAGCTACTATATGAACGCAGAGCGCTCTCAGATAGTTTTTCAGCCGCCGTGCGTGTTTCTTTCAGGGTTACTATAAACTATGAATCACCGCTCATTATGGATAGTAACTCCACTGTTATTCACCTGCAAAGTTTAAGCAATAGCAGGCAGGAGTATGCGGTAGGCTCAATGCCTGTTAAGCTTAGTAAAGGAACACGGTACCTGCTCACAGCGCTAACCTTGGACATGAACAGCAAACGAAATGAAACTACCTATATAACTGCAAACAAAACAGATTTTTCAACGGGGCAAAATTTTCTGGTGCGCGACCCTGATAATGGACATATTATATTCTCCCCTATAATTGATTCGGCTATGCACGTTTCTATTCAATACATGCAGCCCGCACAAAAACTCTATGTAAAAATATATAAGAATAAGTTCCCTATTGCTGCCCCACCCTTTAATTCGGATGAATACAGTTCCCCTCAATTATATGCCGATAGCAGCTTTTCAATAACAAAAAGAAACGGCATGTTCCAATTATACGTAAAATCCAGAGGGATGTATCATATTACCGCGGACTCAAACGATATGTCCGGACTAACGCTATTCCGCTTTGATGAAAGCTACCCCAATATCTCACAAGCCTACCAGTTGGTAGCCCCGTTGCGTTACATATCCTCCAATGAAGAATTTGGAAAGCTGGTGAATTCAAAGGCACCGAAAGAAGATGTAGATAATTTCTGGCTTACCGCAGCTAGTGGTAATAAGGACCGTGGTCGGGCGCTGGTTCATAACTACTATAGCAGGATACAGGAAGCCAATCGTTATTTCGCCTCGTATGAGGAAGGCTGGAGAACTGACCGGGGAATGATTTACCTGATATTCGGACCACCCAGTTCTATCTATCGCTCCTCTGAAGGTGAAACATGGTCATACGGCGAAGAACGAAGTTACATGGCGTTATCATTCACCTTTATTAAACTTGACAATCCTTTTTCGGATAACGATTACGCCTTGCAGCGTAATATCAACTATCGCAACATTTGGTATAATGCTGTTGATTTGTGGAGAGACGGCCGGATTTACTAAAAACTACCTAAAGCTGGTTAATTAGCCTTCAACTTTTCTTCGGGCTTTTTCTTATCCGTTTCTATCGGTTTGCGGAACACTACATTATCGTCGAATACGTCCATTACTATATCACTGTCGCGTTCTATTTTTCCGGCAAGCAACTCTTTAGAAAGTTCATTAAGTACCTTCTTCTGGATAAGCCTCTTAATCGGTCTTGCTCCAAATGAAGGGTCAAAGCCGGTTTGTCCAAGCCAATCAATAGCTTCATCGGTTGCGCTCAGGCGTATATTTTCATCTTTCAGCTTATTCACCACTGCATTGAATTGTATCTTGACGATAGCGTTGATATTCTTCTTTGTAAGCGGAGAGAACATGATTACTTCATCTACACGATTAAGAAATTCAGGGCGCAATGTGTTCCTCAACAAATTGTACACTTGTTCTTTTGTGGCTTCAAACACTGTATCACGATTGTCTTTTCCAATCTTGTCATAATTCTCCTGTATAATATCCGAACCAATGTTGGAGGTCATGATGATAATGGTATTTTTAAAATTCACCACACGGCCTTTACTATCAGTTAATCGTCCGTCATCAAGCACCTGCAACAGAATATTAAATACATCTGGATGCGCTTTTTCTATTTCGTCCAACAATATTACCGAATAGGGTTTGCGTCTTACAGCTTCGGTTAGCTGTCCGCCCTCATCATAGCCCACGTATCCCGGAGGGGCGCCAATAAGGCGTGAAATACTATGCTTTTCCTGGTACTCGCTCATATCTATGCGTACCGTATTATTTTCACTATTGAACAAGTATTCAGCCAAAGCTTTTGCAACTTCGGTTTTACCTACACCGGTAGTACCTAAAAAGATAAAAGACCCAAGGGGACGCTTAGTATCCTGTAAACCGGCACGGCTGCGGCGTATGGCATCGGCAACGGCTTCTATAGCCTCATCTTGCCCCACCACACGTTTGTGCAGTTCATCTTCCAGTAACAGCAGCTTTTCTTTTTCACCTTGCAGCATTTTATTCACCGGGATGCCTGTCCAGCGCGAAACCACGCGGGCAATATCTTCCCTATCCACCTCTTCTTTCAGCATTTGAGAGCCTTTGGCTTTAATGGTATCCCATTTTTTTTCCATATCCTTAAGCTGCTCTTCTGCCTCTTTAATCTTACCATAACGGATTTCAGCTACTTTTCCAAAATCACTAACCCGCTCTGCCTGCTCGGCTTCCAGCTTAAGGTTTTCAATATCTTTTCTTATCCTATGAATAGAATTAACCACTTCTTTTTCCGATTGCCATTGAGCTTTAAGGTCAGAACGCTTATCGCTTATTTCGGCAATTTCGTGGTTTAGCTCTTCTAACTTTTCTTTGTCGTTTTCTCTTTTTATGGCTTCGCGCTCTATTTCCAGTTGACGTATTTTGCGCTCGGCTTCATCTAAATCAGCAGGTACGGAATTTATTTCCATCCTAAGCTTGGACGCAGCTTCATCTATCAGGTCAATAGCCTTATCAGGCAAAAACCTGTCGCTGATATAACGTTGCGAAAGCTCTACGGCAGCAATAATAGCTTCGTCTTTAATGCGCACTTTATGATGGCTTTCATATTTTTCTTTTATGCCTCTCAAAATGGTAATAGCATCTTCTTCCGAAGGCTCATCTACCATCACCCGTTGAAAACGGCGCTCTAAGGCTTTGTCCTTTTCGAAATATTTCTGGTATTCACTCAAGGTGGTGGCGCCAATGGCCCTCAATTGACCTTTGGCCAGGGCCGGTTTCAGAATGTTTGCGGCATCCATAGCTCCTTCGCCGCCGCCTGCACCCACCAGTGTGTGAATTTCGTCAATAAACAAAATCACTTCATCAGAAGAAGTAACTTCTTTTACTACGGCTTTTAATCTTTCTTCAAACTCGCCCTTGTATTTGGCTCCTGCAATAAGGGCGGCCATATCAAGGGAAAATATCCTTTTGGTTTTCAGGTTTTCGGGCACATCGCCATTTATAATCCGTTGGGCCAACCCTTCGGCAATGGCTGTTTTACCAACACCCGGTTCTCCAACCAGTATGGGGTTATTCTTTGTGCGGCGCGAAAGTATTTGCAGCACTCTGCGTATCTCCTCATCGCGGCCAATAACCGGGTCTAGCTTGCCATTCTTTGCCATTTCATTTAGGTCAATGGCATATTTGGCCAAGGCATTATAAGTTTCTTCCTGGCCCGAACTGGTAACTGTACTTCCCTTGCGAAGTTCCTGGATAGCCTTTTTCAAATCATTTTCAGTAATACCATTATCCTTCATTAATTGCGAAACGGTATCACGGGTACTTAATATCCCCAATAAAAGATGTTCTATGGATACATATTCATCTTTAAATTCCTTAATAAAATTAGCCGCCTTAGCCAGGGCTTGTTGCGCCTCATTTGACAGGTATTGCCCTGTACTACCACCATCTACCTTAGGATATCTTTCTATAATCTTATCTAATGCTTGCCTGAAAACAGGAATATTGACATTCATTTTCTTAAAAAGAAAAGGAGTAACATTTTCATCTACTTCAAAAATGCCTTTCAGTATGTGCCCATTTTCAATGGCAGGATTGCCATTTCCAACAGCCATTTGCTGCGCCTGCTGAATAGCTTCCTGTGACTTTAATGTGAAATTATTTAGGTTCATATATAATATCTATTGTATACTACTACCCTATCAAATACCATTCCAAAGTTATATACGCGAAAAAATGGCAGTAGGATACTTAAATACCCAAAAATAAATAGGAATTATTGAACCGAAATAAAAGCTTTAATTACCTCTGTATCAATAGCTTTTGATAGGATGCCTGTCCGCCCGCTGGAGTGATTTCTACAATATAGAACCCCGGAGAAAGCAGTGAGGTATTAATAGAATTACCATAGAAGTTCGTGTTGCTCATGCACTCCCTGCCATCTATAGTATATACTTTAAGCATCGTATTAGCCGGCATAGCTGAGCTGAGGGTAACCGTATTGTTAGCCGGGTTGGGATAAAGATTAATTGTTTCAGGAGAAGGTGTTAATTCTGACGTTGATAATACAGGTCCGTGGCTGTTAACATGGCCGAATACAGGACGCATCATAAGGGAACCTGCATAAGTTCCCGGACTCCAACCAGTATTCCAATATCCCTGATTAGTATTTGCATTGTAAACTATCCTGCTTTCGCTATTTGTATTGAGGTCAAATCCAATATTTATAGAGTCCCCGTTGTTTTGCACCCAGCCCACATATATAGTTTGTCCTGCCTTGCACGCCACCGCTTTAGAGAAAGGATAGTATGTAAACCCATTAAGTGTATCGCTTGTTCTGGGAGTTGCTAAAGTATCATCCTGAAAAATGATCTTGCCCGGTGAGCCTTGAGGCCCAGAATTATCCCACACAGTCATAGTCATGCTATAATTGGCCGGATTTACAAACATGTAGTTAAAATACAACTGAACCCCACGCAATGTATCTTGATTATTCACAGTAATTGCTTCTGCCAATTCAATAGGGGCGTTTCCATTCACAAAATAGGAGGCTTCGGCTGTACCATCATCGTAGGCATAAAAATCATGAAAAACTTGGTCGAAACTGAGGGTATCATTCCAAAGATTATAATCCCCCGTGAATGTAAAATACTGATGAACAGGCATATCTGTAGGCCCATTCAAGGCCGTATAGGTGAATTTGGATTTAATAGGGATGCGAGTCACAATAGGATCTGTGACATACGGAGGCCATGGATTTACATCACCTGTTGGGTTATAACTGGAAATAGCAGAAGGAATATCTAAATGATATGTTATTTGTTGAATAGAACCGGTATTATTACGAGCGGTAAGATATAGGGTATCCGCCACATCAGCGGCAGTAAATTGCTCCCAGGGCATGTATTCGTAATTTGCCAATATGCGGGGCGATTCATATACAAATGTTACATCATTAAAAATGGAATCTGATGCCGACCTATGCTTGTTAAGATATACCTCATCAATATTCCATTGATCAGCATCGGCTGAAGTACAGGCATAATTTTTAAATCGGAATTGGAAATTTTTATCAAATGGGTTAAATCGAACAGTTGTATCGAGTGGTAACGTTGGATGCATCGTATCAAGCAGGTGTATCATCACTAAATGAAAACCCGTATCGGGAGCAACAGGATAATACCCTAAATGACACCATACAGTTGTCCAGGGAGTTTTACTCGTTCTGAATTGAAGCAATAATGTGTCGGAAGTAAGCGGAGGAAAGCCCCGTCCACCAGCCTGCCAGTAAAAACTAAACCAAATATTCTGGTTATCTGCGTTAGAATAATTCATCCGTATAGGGCGTGAGGTAAGGGAATCCGCAGGATAAGAAGCTCCCGGAGGGCAATAAGGATTATAGGGCCTGCCTTCGTTATTTACCCCATCTAGGGTAGCTACGCCCAGTGTTGGGGGACATATCGGATAGGTATTATTGATAAAGGCTGCATCATCCATCCACAAATTAGTATCGGGATATGGCCCTCCATGGGAAAAATCGTCCTGGAATGGTAAAGTATCCGTTATTGAATCATATATAAGCCTCCTAATCGGCGTATGCAATTTATTAGCCTGGTTTGTGTAATTTACCAGGTATGGATTCACACCCAAAGGGGAAAGATGGTCGGCATGTTGCTGTCCATATAAAAAAGAAACACGGAACCCGAAAACCAGGAACAGTATAAGGATTTGTTTAAACTTCATTATTTTATATTTACTTTCTTCCATCTTATCTCTTCTTTTCTTCTCTAATAACGTCCTATTACCAATAAAATTGTACATTATTGAATTGTATCATCTACATTGCTTCCGCCGATTTGCAAATTTATGACAGAACCCTTGGGAATTTTAGTTCCCGGTGGAATAGGTCTGTCTTTATAAGTTTGACTTAACACAAAGCCTAAAAGTGGGGCGGGCACCATCTGCACACGTCCTGTTTTTAACCCTGCATTATCAAGCAAATTCTTTGCCTGCCTGAGCGATTTGTCTGCAAGGTCAGGCATCTCTACAAGCGGTGGCAATGTGGCGGTGATATACAGATATATGTTTCTACCCCGTTTTACATGGGCTCCAGGATATGGATTTTGGTTTACTACAAGTCCAGGGATACTGTTTTCCACATATACCGAATCAATAATAATATAGTTCAACTCCTCGCTTTTTAATACGCTCTCTACATCAGAAAGCCTCTTATTACTCAGATTTTGCAGGGTTATAAATTCTCCATGACGGGTATATTTAGCAAGGAAGAAACCTATACAACTGAAAAATACAATTAGAAATACGATAGCGATAGCAAGATTTATTAAAAACAATCTGCTCTTAAGGAAAGCTTTGAGGTTTTTAAACATTCGCAATAACTTTTTCGGTTAGCGCCTTCTGCCTTTCAAAGCCATATTGTAAAATATTATCGATAAACTGATAGGGCGTGTATCCATTTATTGCTGTCTGATGAAATATACAAGTTGCAGGTGTCATTCCGGGGAGCGAATTTACTTCAATAAATATTACCTCTGCTCTCCCATCTGAAAAAATCCGAACAAAGGCATCAATGCGGGCATATCCTTCAATATTCAATAACCTGGCAACCTTCAAAAATTCTGCTTTCACAGAATCGGATATTTTTTGCCTCAGTTCGGGATCGTCAGAATAACGGGCCGGGGTAATATTCTGCCCCTCGCCTGCCAAAAATTTTTCTTCGAGCGATAACACATCTCCACCCGATAATGCCTCCGACGCTTCAAATATTTCATATTCCTTACCCAGTAGTGTATGATGGGTAAGCATTCCGCCTGTTATTTCAATAAAACGAGATGCTCCCTTTTTGCTTATCAGTTCTTCTGCCAAAAAGGCCTGCTTTATAGGGAACTCTTCATTCGTACGAATCTTTAATGTTTCTGCTGCTTTCCTATCCTTCTCCTGTTTGTCGCGAAAAATAAGCTTCAGGTAGGCATCAAATTCCTGTTGCGATGGAATCCTGCGCACGGCAGAACTGCATCCATCATCAATGGGCTTTGCAATAAATGGGGTACCCAATTTTTCCACCAACTTCTTATAAACTTCCGATTTATTTCCACACTCGTCTTTATTCACTATCAAGTCTGCGGCAACCAACATTCCGTTTTCTCGGAGTATCCTGTCGGTCTCATATTTATTAATGGTGATAGCGGAAGTCTGCACCGAAGAGCCATTATACGGCAGTCCTACTTTCTCTAATTCCTTTTGTACGGAACCATCCTCTCCTGGCCGGCCATGAAGCGCAATAAAAACTCCATCTACTTCTTTTGCCAATTGGGCATAACTTAATTCGTGGGGAGGTGATAGTGTTTTCCCCGAAACATATTTATCGGTTATCGCTTTACAATTCTGTTGTATTTTTTTGATAAAGGGATGTATCTTGTAATTCAGAATTTTGTCGCGTATATCATCCGCATTATCCTTCAACAAAACATTTATGGGGATGGTATAAAGGCTATAATTTTCAGAACTTCCTGCAAGGAAAACAGGCACCGGTTCATATTTGGTAGAAGATGCCAGCTTTTCATAAATATTCCGACCGCTTTCAACCGATATATGTCTTTCGGAAGAATATCCCCCCAGTATAACAGCAATTTTCTTTTTAGAAGAAGACGCATTTTTTTCCTTCTCCAGGCTCTCATCCAATTGTTTAAGTAATCCGGCATACGGAGGATAAAACATGGAAGAAATCAACCGCTGCTGCAAAGAAGTATAAATAATAAAAGTCAAAAACTTAGATGGATTAAGGCCTATCTCTGCTGCCTGGTGGAAAAAGAACGAAGAAGGCAACATACCCGAAGTTGTATTGGGGTCATTTAAAAAGACTTTTCCTTTGGGAGAAATGAAGCCATCAATACGGGCATACACATTAAAATGCATATCAGAAAATAACTTGCAACAAGCTTGCGAAATAGATTTTATTTGCTTTTCGGGCAAATCGATCGGGGTTATTTTACGTGATAAGCCCGGCAAATACTTAGACCGGTAATCGAATATGTTATTCCCTTTGCGGATTTCGGTAGGTGGCAATGCAATCGGATTTCCATTCTCATCTTGTATCACTATGCAGGAAAACTCCTTACCCGAAAGGAATTTTTCAATCAATATTTCGCTTTCCCCGTCAAAGGCTTCCAGTAAAATATCGTCCTTCGACTTCTCAAAAGAGGCATTGATGTTGGTCAACAACTCTTCGGGATGTTGTATAACTGCTGTGTTTTTTTTGTATTTCAATGTAAGCGGAAAACCTATCCCTTCACGGATATCAGACAGTTCACGAACAAAAGCAACTTGTTGCGGTTCCTTATATGCTCCCCACTCTTTGTAGGTAATTTTGCGCATAAAAAAGCTCCGCAGTACCGCTTTTTCGAAAGAAGCAAAATCACTTTTTGCAAGTACCGTAGCGCCAATAGAAGAGCCTTGGTGCGAAGGCTTTACAACACAAGGTATGCTTATTTTTTTCTTTACTTCAGTATATATTTTCTTAAGCGATTTATCTGAAATATTACTTCTTTTTAGGCTGATATAATTCGGAGTTTCAAAGCCATAGCTTTTCATCCACTGGCGTTGCAGGGCCTTGTCCATACCCAGTGCAGAAGACAATATCCCTGAACCCGAATAAGGGATTTTCAAGTATTCTAACAAGCCTTGTATGCTACCATCTTCCCCTCCTGCCCCGTGCAGACAAAGGAAAGCGAAATCAATATGTTTTTTAAGCTCTTCCGATTTCAATGGAGTGCCTATCTTACTTAGCATTTCAGTTGCTATATCACTTCCCTTACTGACGACTGATGACTGACGACTGATGACTGATTCCGCATAAACCTGGAAATTATTTGGAGAATTTGGCAAATACTCAACAGGGGGATAGAAATCGCGAATACTGCCTTTATAAATGTATTTCCAGTCTAACAGAACGAAATTGCCGAAGCTATCAACAAAGACAGGTACCGCATCAAATAGAGATTTATCTAAATTATCATATACTGTTCTTCCCCCTGCAAAAGAGACCTCTCTTTCACGGGAAATACCGCCGAAAATAATTCCTATCCTCAATTTCATCAAGCTCATTTTCTGAATTTGCAAATATAAGGTAATTACGCACCCCTTTCATTCCCGGAAAAGGGGTTTGGGGAAGCGGGTAAGTATTAATTTACTAATTTTGCACCCAGCAGGTCGTTCTATCGCTCCATAGTGATATGGGGAGGAAAGTCCGGACAACAATGAGCATCCCGCCCCTGAAGTACGGGGGACACTTGGTAGTAAATACCGGGTGATGGATAGTGTCACAGAAAATTACCGTCTCTGACTAAACCCCAGGGATAAGGGTGAAAACGCGAGGTAAGAGCTCACGATTCTGTAAGGCAACTTGCAGGAGGGAAAAACCCCGGGAGTTGCAAAACCAAATAAGCCTGGGCTTGAGGGTGGCTCGCCCGATCCAGGTGGGTAGGTTGCAGGATTCGCGAAAGCGGACCTATACCGGTGCAAACCGGTGTAAGATAAATGATAGGATCCTTTTTAATTTATTAGAAAGCAGACAGAATCCGGCTTACAGACCTGCTTTTTTATTTACCCAAACCATTATCTTTGCCCCTACTAATGAGGTTATAGATGAAATACATTTTTACTGCCTTCTTGTTGTTTGTTCTAACTTCTTCCTGCATAAAAGCACAGGACACCATTGTGCTGAACGACGGCAAAAAGATATTAGCCCAACATATACATATCAGGCAAAAAATCTATTACAAGAATTCTACAACCCACCTAAAAGACTCCATAGCGAAATCACAAGTAAACTATGTAATTCATGAGTCTGGCTGGAAAATACCTATGATTCCGCCTCCATGGCTTCCTTATTTTGTAATCACTCCCGGGATTGGGTTGAGTACAATGCCATACCTTTTCCGTTCTATTTTAGGCGATTCAGGTTCAACCATCCAGGCTTCAACGCCTGTATATACCCTCAATGTAGATTATGATCAAAATTCACAATTTAGTATTGGAATTGGTTTCGCCTGGCAATCTGTCAAAATCAATCCCTATACTTCCTATAATGGACAATTATCCACCTATAGTTTTAATCCTCTTTTTCCCAGCGTAAACATTCATCCCTCCCCCACCATTTTTATCCCCAACTCTTATTTTGGTGGATCTGATAATACCATTCTCGAAACAATTACCCGGTTCAATATAGGTGTTCGATTACTTTATCACATCCGCAATGATGATGATGAAGATTTTTATTTGGGTACCCGTCTGGGAGTTTCTTTCTGGACCGATAAAAGTATCCCCATGGGATATAACTCTATGACTAATTTAGTTGCACCAAGTGTGCAATTTGTAATAGGGGTAAGAAAGAGACTTAACGACTTTATGGGTATAACCCTGGAAGGTGGAATTGGTACACCTTATTTTGCAAACGCAGGGATTTCCTTCAAAGTAAACACCAAGCACCCAACCCCTGCTCATCCCTAAAATTTATTTACTTGTTCACCACTACCATCTTCCTTGTACCCTTGAAGTTGTTGGTAGTAATGGTGTAGTAGTATTCGCCGGGGGCAAGTGGTTGGCTATATTGTAATTGATGTTCGCCTGCTATTTGGCTGCCCAAATTTTGGGTGAAAAGTTTCCGCCCTACGGCATCATAAACTTCAAAGGTTACAAAACTACTTGTGCGTGGTATGGTGTATATAATAGTGGTTTGAGTATTATAGGGATTAGGGAAATTTGTTAATACATAGTTTGTCTCCTCGTTATTAGTTGTTGTTGTACCGGGCTTATATAACATCAGTTTATATATGGTATTTCCACTGGCATAGAAAAGGGTATATAACTCAAAGATAGGCGAAAAATCAAATAGATATTAAAAATGTCTGTAAAAGAGATATTTAAGTATATTTACAGTTGAAATGAATTGAAGATACATGAGAAAAAGAATTTTTCTTTCAGTATTATTGTGCATAGCATCTACAAAGCTATTTGCCCAATACAATTGGGTAGTTTATCCTAATACCCCAACTACTCCTGAGCGTTTTGATGATGTCTATTTTATCAATCCCAACCAGGGATGGTTGGTAGAACCTATAGCTGCGTACTCCATTACTGATAAAATTCTCGGAAAAGTGTATGAAACAAGAAATGCTGGTGTCACATGGACTTTGGTGCATGACAGCATGGAATCTTACCTACGTTCGGTTGGTTTTATCGACTCACTTCATGGCTTTATTGGCAATCTGGGTGATCAAACTGTAACGTCAGATACAGTAGCAATGTATTCCACTAATGATGGTGGAAAAACATTAACTCCTGTTAATTTCCCCTCACCACGTCCTAAAGGTATATGTGGCATTTCTGTTGTTAGCAGCTCAGTTGTATATGCTTATGGTAGATATTACGGACCGTCTGTTTTGGCTAAAACTATTGATGGGGGGAAAAGTTGGAAGACTTACGATATGAGTTCCTATGCTTCCGTGGGGTTAATTGACGGTTGGTTTTGGAGTAAAGATACGGGATTTATTACGGGGCAAAACGGCCCTAATTCTGTAATCCTGCATACTACTGATGGGGGTGAAACCTGGCAGACCGTTTATGAAGCCACCCGGAACGATACCGACCATGTTTGGAAAATATTTTTTCCGAGCCGTAATGTGGGCTATGGAAGTATTGAATATACGGGAAACAGCGGGATTTACATATCCAATAATTTAGGAAGCTATAAGACCTATTTTGTAAAAACAACCGATGGTGGCAAAACATGGACGGAACATCCCTTTATACCTAATTATGATGAAGAAGGGTGTGGGTTTATAAATGATACAGTAGGCTGGATTGGTGGATGGACAGGTATGTCATACATTACAAAAGATGGGGGTAACTCATGGGCCTTGGACAGTAGTTTTGGCATTGCTTCTGTGCCATATACACAACCACTACCGTATATTAATCGTTTCCGCAAGTTTGGTGATTCCCTTTTCTATTGAAGAAAATACTTTCTATATTTTTTGTTTTAGGATTCTTTAGTGTCAGTTCAGCACAAACCTGGACCACCGTTGGAGGCGGAATATCCGCCGGAGGCTATGTTACAACTTTATTCGTTTACGATTCTGTAATGTATGCTGGGGGCTATTTCTCCTCGCCCGGAAATAATATTATACAATGGAATGATATCACTTGGAAAAACCTAGGCTCAGGTATCAATGGCAGAGTTTGTGCCATAGGTATATATAAAGATACTGTTTACATGGGTGGATATTTCAGCTCTGCGGGCGGGCATTCGGCAGGTTGTGTCACCAAATGGGATGGCACTTCATTTGCCAATGCAGGCTTTGATGTAGAAGGAGGGTTGGGCCAGGTGAATGTTATTCAAGCATATAACAACTTACTATACATTGGAGGGGAATTTGATTCAGTAAATCATAAGCGTCCTTCCGGACTTGTTACTTGGAACGGCAATAAGGTAGATTCGCTTCACATTGCTTACGGCGGCGATTGGAATAATGTATGCGCCTTATCAATCTATAAAAATGAGCTATTAATGGGTTTTGGGCCTCTTTACTATGGTACTTTTGGTCAACCGATAGTTGGGTGGAATAATAAGGGCTTTTCATACCCAGGTAATGGTTATTTTTATACTAGTTCAAATAACTCACCAATATATATGACCCACTTCTGTCTAATTGATACCGAGTTTTATGTTGGTGGCTCTTTTTTATACTTTGAGGACCAAAATCTAAGTCGCCCTATAAAAGACACAGTAAATAATATTGCCATGTGGAATGGCA